>ENA-OWPA01000162-OWPA01000162.1-bioreactor-metagenome-genome-assembly--contig:-NODE-162-length-123435-cov-7.786394_pt1 | contig 123435 bp, 115 predicted proteins | sample MGYA00238139_ERZ651803 | MGnify/ENA primary metagenome ERZ651803 (study PRJEB26909, sample SAMN07631231) | bioreactor metagenome | isolation source: Switchgrass digestor | place: USA: Dartmouth... | reverse complement strand
AGCTAAGTGAAATACTGAACTCCCTACCAATTCATCCACAAAAACCTGACGCAGTCCGTTTCCGTAATCCAAATGGGGTATACATGAAGCTATGCAATTTTTTACGCTATGACCCGAATTATCATGGTGTTGGTTTGCAACGAGGTGGGAAGTTGGAAGAACAAATATGGAATGAGTATGCCCACAACCAAACGTATTTACAGAAAATTGCAAAGAGCATAATTGAGACTTATAGCACATTACCTACTACTTATGAGGAGTTTGATGAAGATGAAGAAGAATTTCCCGAAGGCAAGATATTGTATAGACAGCATCGAATAAGGGAAAGAAATAAGCAATTGGTGTCAAAGGCAAAAGATATGGCGTTACGTTCTGGACAGCTTAAATGTACAGTCTGTGGGTTTGACTTTTTTGAAATGTATGGTGAAATAGGTAAAGGTTTTATTGAATGTCATCACATAATACCAGTTTCGGAGTACAAAGACAATAAAACTACTAAGTTGACGGAATTGGCTTTGGTATGTTCCAATTGCCATCGCATGCTGCATAGGCGTAGGCCTTGGCTGACAATTGAGGAATTAGCATCCATTGTAAAGTCAAATAAACATAGCAGGGAAGTTGAGAAATATATATCTATAAATTGCAATAAAGTTCTGTAAGCAAATATAGATATATGGAGTTTCTTTAGGTGACAAGTTATAGCTATAAAAGTAATTATGTGGTTAATACTATTAATTATTTGATATAATATAAAAACTTAACTGGATTTAAGAAAATAAGGGTGACCTTATTAAGTCTAGTCCAGTTAAGCTAACATATAGTGAATTGGGTAATCCCTAGATTTATCAATGATTAGCGGATCTTTATTAGCCCGCCTGGACTTCAAATCCAGTGGAACGCAAGGCTTGCGTTTGGTGTGTTCGATTCGCACCCATTCCCGCCAAAAATTGAAAGTATAAGTTTTAACCCTTTTCGCAGGAAAAAGCGAAAAGGGTTTTTTTATTTGGTTTTCTGTTGTTTTTTAGGATTGTTTGGAGGTGGGAAGGAGTTTTAAACAATACATGGAAATAAATGGTAATAACATGGCCGGGGAGTGACTTGAGTGAAAAAGTTAATCTTCATAATTTTAACTTTTTATCTTGTTCTAGCTAGTCAAGCAATTGCCTATGCCGTACCGGCAATTATTTATGTTAACGGTGAAAGGTTAAATTTACCATCAGAACCCGTTCTTGAAGCGGGAGTTACTTTGGTACCGGTGAGGCCGATTTTTGAAGCCTTAGGTGCGAAAGTCTTCTGGCACGGTTCCTATCAGGAAGTTGAAGCAATTAAAGGAGAACTGAGTATAAAGCTTCCGGTAGGTAAAAAGGTAGGCCTTATTAACGGCCAGCTCCATGAGCTTGATGTAGCGACGAAAGTTATTAACAACCATACTTTCGTTCCCCTGCGCTTTGTAAGTGAAGCCCTTGGAGCAGCCGTTGAATGGGATAGGGAAGGAAACATTATTACAGTCAACACTAAAATCAATAAAGACTATGCCGGCTTTAATCAAGAAGCAACCCTAAGTACCACCGCTTTAGCAAAAAAAACCCAGCATGTAGTGATGATAATGATTTATGACAGTCATGAGCAGCTTATTGCTACAGCCAGTGGCGTAGTTGTCGGGCCTGATGGGATGATTGTAACCAACTATCATGTTATAGCTGGAGCTGGGAAAGCTTTGGTAGTAAATGATAATGAGGAAGTTTTTCCGGTTGAAAGTGTTTTGGCTTTTGATAAAGAGCGGGATTTGGCTTTGCTTAAGGTAGACGGTAATCTGGCTCCTGCTCTTTTAGGAGATTCGGACTTGGTGGAAAAGGGTGACTCGGTTGTTACCATCGGGAGCCCCCTAGGTATAAGGAATACTGTGTCTGTAGGCGTGGTAAGCAATCTAATCGAAATTGAAAACCTGCCCTTTATTCAGCTAAGCGCTCCCATTTCCCCTGGCAGCAGCGGCGGTGCTGTTTTTAACAGCCGGGGAGAGCTGATTGGCATTATTACGGCTTTTGCCGAGCAAGGGCAGAATATCAGTTTAGCCATTCCCAGCAATGAGTTAAAAGGGTTGACCGATAAGCTTTTGGAAGTACCTTTAGCTTTGAACCATTTGGGGCGGGAAGAACAGCCCGCAAAGTCGGAAAGGCTTAGTCTTGAAGAATTGACAAACTATTTAAATCAGTATCACAGTAACTATGGAAAAGAAGACAGTCCTATACATTTTTCCTTTTTTCCGGCAGAAGGTAGCCTGTTTGATTATGAAATCGAAGCTCTGATCGAGCCTATGCACTACGGCAATTGGTTGGAATTAGATAGTGAAGAAAAGCTAGCCATTGTCGGCAGCATAGTGAAGGGTATAGATGCTAAAGTCGAGCTAACTGAATCCTTTCGTGTGTCGTTTTTCTACCTGGACCATTGGCCTTTTTATCCAAGCCCTTTTCTAGCACTGGAAATAAGTCCGACCCCGGACGGGACAGGTTGGCTGGTAAACCATTTAATTGCTCAGGGTTATACTAACGGTGACCAGCTAAAATGGGAAATTTTTGACTAAGATTTGACAAAAATTACTAATTTTAAATAAAAGATGGGAATAATATGGACAAATCCTAAAAAGGAGGAGTTAAAATGGCCAAAGCTCCTACACCTAAGGCAGCCAAAAAGAAACCTAAAGAAAAGGTCAAAAAGGAAAAGAAGAGATACGAATAGCACGGAAAGGCTTGGTGATCTTCACCAAGTCTTTTTTTGCTAGGAAAGAAAAAAGGTGCTAAAAGGTTTGACTTAGGTTTGATACATAATTACAATGACTAAATTTAAGAGGTGATTTAATGGGCTGGGGTTTCAGAAAATCTGTCAGGGTTGGAAAGGGGCTCTTAAGAACTGGAAAATTAGGAGGCTAGCCTTCTTACAGCTAGCCTCCTTAAGCTTATTTTTGTGGTGCCTGCCATTCCTGCCAGACCTTGCCTGCTAAAGCCGTAGATGGTTTTAAGGTCTTGTCCCCTTCTCGCCAACCGGAAGGTAAAACTTCACAGGTCAATTGATTATGTTGGAATGCTTTTATCAACCGGATTATTTCTTCTGGGTTTCTACCCACCGCAGGGCTTAAAATTTCACAGGCCTGAACAATGCCTTCAGGGTCAATTAAAAAGATTCCCCGGATATTTACCCCCTCATTTTCATCATAAACATCATAGAGGCGACCGATATTACCTGTTAAGTCTGAAGCCATGGCAAAGGGAACGTTACTTCCAATCATTTTGGAAAGCTCAGTTTCGTTCCAAACCTTATGAGAGTGGACACTATCGGTACTGACGGTAATGACATCGGCGTTAAGAGCTTTTAGTTCTTCATAGCGCACGGCTAAGTGGGAAATTTCAGTAGGTCAGACGAAAGTAAAATCTCCCGGGTAAAAGAAGAGGACAACCCATTTTCCGCGATAATCTTCTAAGGATATTTGCTTGTAATCGTCTTGATAAAAAGCGTTGGCAGTAAAATTCGGCGCTTGTTTAGTGACTAACATGAGCAAACCTCCTTTCAGAATTTTACCTACACTGTATAAATTAGTATAAAATATTTTTATTTAAAAAACCATCTAAATAAAGGAATTTTATGAATATTTATGATTGTTAATAGTTTTTAAGCAAATCATCTCTTGATTTTTCTTGTTTTTTATTTCCCTTCCAACCCCTTTTACGCTATATTAAAATTAAGCTTTAGTTTTAACCGGTATTGTTTTTAACAGGTTACTTAGAAGGGAAAGGGTTTATATTTCCAAAGTCTATTGGCGAAATGACTCTTTGACTTAACATTAATTGTAATAATTAGCCGAGGTGATAAGATGAAAGAGTTTGCGCAAAAATCTGACAGGTCACGTTTTAGCTATTTTGATGAGGAAAAAGATAAGTATTATGTCATGAAAGCCAATGAAGTTGCCAAAAGGGCAAGAGAAAGCGGCAACACTCCTTTCGGCTGTATTTTAGTTGATAAGGAGGGTAATATTTTATTAGAACAGGGAAATGTGGAGATAACAGAAAAAGATTGTACTGGACATGCCGAAACCACCTTAATGCGCAAAGCTTCCAAGCTTTACAGCAAGGACTTTTTATGGGATTGCACCTTGTACAGTACGGCCGAACCCTGCGCCATGTGCACAGGAGCAATTTACTGGGGCAATGTAGGCAGGGTGGTTTACGGTATCAGCGAAAAACGCCTCTTAGAATTAACCGGTAGCCACCCCCAGAATCCTACTTTCGATGTGCCTTGTCGCACCATTTTAGCCGGCGGGCAAAAGGAAATCATCGTGGTAGGGCCTATTGCTGATCCTCAAATGGAGGAGGAAATCGTAGCGGTTCACGAAGGCTATTGGGACTAATTAAAACAGTTTTGTTTATGCAAAAGCTAATTTAAGCATTGAAGGTAACAAAAAAATATACTATACTTAAGTTAAGTATTTACTAAATAATATGAATATGCTAAAGGTTGTAGGGGAGTAACTTCCTTCCTTGAAGGTCGCAAAGTCGTCAGTCCGATACTCAAGTGAGTACCCGGTTTTGCGATAACTCTTGTTAAAGTGAGACCTACATCCATCTTATTTAAGATGGATGTAGGTCTTTTTACTTTAAAAATATCAAATATACAGACTATTTTTAAGGGAGGTAAAATTTATGTGGTTTGCTAAGCCACCAGAAGAAGTACTACAAGAATTAATGGTCGATCCAACTACCGGTTTGACCAACGCCGAAGCGGAAAAAAGGCTGGCTAAACACGGCCCAAACAAGCTAAAGGGTAAACCGAAAAAAAGCGTATTTGCCCTTTTCCTGGGCCAGTTACAGGACATGCTAATTTATGTCTTGTTAGCTTCCGCCTTTATAACTATTCTGATCGGTGAATATGTGGATGCGATTATTATCCTATTGGTAGTAGTGCTTAACGCAGTAATCGGAGTTGTTCAGGAGTTCAAGGCGGAGAAAGCTTTAGAAGCCTTGCAGCAAATGACCACGCCTAAGGCCTTGGTAAGAAGAGACGGGGAAGTTAAAGAAGTAAGCTCGGAAGAGCTTGTACCAGGTGATATTGTACTGATTGATGCAGGCAGATATATACCGGCGGATTTACGACTGATTGACAGCGCCAACCTGCAAATTGAAGAATCGGCTTTGACAGGCGAATCGGTACCCGTAGATAAAAATGCCGCTGCTCTTTATGATGATCCGAAAACCCCCCTTGGCGACCAATCTAACATGGCTTTTATGTCTACCCTGGCTACCTACGGTAGAGGTGAGGGGGTAGTTGTTGCGACAGCTATGGAAACGGAAATTGGTAAGATTGCGAAAATTCTTGATGAAGATAACGAAGAAATGACACCCCTGCAAAAGCGGTTAGATGAACTTGGCAGATTTCTTGGCTTCTTAGCCATCGGTATCTGTGCCCTTATTTTCATCATTGCTATCTTCCAAAAGAGAGATATCTTTGATATGTTTTTGACGGCTATAAGTTTGGCTGTTGCGGCTATTCCGGAAGGACTGGCAGCTATTGTGGCTATTGTTCTGGCCCTTGGAGTTACCAGAATGTCTAAAATCAACGCAATAGTTAAACGATTGCCGGCGGTAGAAACCCTTGGTTCGGTCAACATTATCTGCTCTGATAAAACAGGTACTCTTACCCAAAACAAGATGGCCGTAGTGCGCCACTACACCCTCCATAATTTAAAGGATGTGGCAGTAAGCGCTACAGACCTTCAGGCAACTAACGATGAAACAGAACTTATTAAAACACTGGTATTATGTTCAGATGCTACTTATGAAAACGGGGAAGGCACAGGTGACCCTACCGAGGTTGCTCTGCTTGTCTTAGGCCAGAAGTATAAGTTGACTAAAAAAGACTTAAATGCCAAACATCCGCGAGTTGCTGAAAAGCCCTTTGATTCCGAGCGAAAACTTATGTCTACCTTAAATGTGGAAGGGAAAGGCTACCGAGTTCACACCAAAGGTGCTCTTGATAACCTTTTACAGATTACCACACATGCTCTGGTAGACGGAAAAGTGGTGCCGCTGACAGAAGAACTGAAAGCTGCTTATCTAAAAGTTGCTGACGAGATGGCAGGCGATGCTTTGAGGGTTCTTGGCGCAGCCTACAAAGACGTAGCTCAGGTTATTGCTCCGGAAGAAATGGAACAAGGCTTAGTCTTGATCGGACTGGTCGGAATGATCGACCCGCCGAGGATGGAAGTTAAAGATTCCATCAAGCAGGCTAAAACAGCAGGAATTACTCCTGTCATGATTACCGGTGACCATAAAAACACAGCAGTTGCTATTGCTAAAGAGTTAGGCATTGCTGAATCTTATGAACAGTGTATAACCGGTGCGGAAATTGATGAGCTTTCCGATGAAGAATTTGCTAAGCGCATAAGCAACTATCGGGTTTTTGCCCGGGTATCGCCGGAACATAAAGTAAGGATTGTGAAAGCCTTTAAGGCTCAGGGAAATATTGTTTCCATGACCGGTGACGGAGTAAACGATGCTCCTTCTTTAAAATATGCCGATATCGGTGTGGCCATGGGCATAACAGGGACCGACGTTTCCAAAAGCGCCAGTGACATGATTTTAACCGATGATAACTTTACGACCATTGTTCACGCTATTGAGGAAGGTCGAAATATTTATAACAATATTAAAAAGTCTGTTATCTATCTCTTATCTTGTAACTTAGGCGAAGTAATCTGTATCTTCCTTTCAATTCTCTTTGGCTGGCCGGTACCGCTGGTTGCCACCCAAATTCTGTGGGTAAACCTGATCACCGACGCCTTACCGGCTATTTCACTGGGAGTTGACCCCGGTGACAAAGACGTGATGAAGAAGCAGCCGAGAAGCCCGAAAGAAAGCTTCTTTGCTGAAGGAGCAGGGACAAGGACTGTTATCGGCGGTGTTTTAATCGGCCTTTTGACTTTAGCCGCTTTCTATTTTGGCATACACGAGTATGGCTTTAATTTAGTTTCCGTCCAGATACCGGAAGATGTCTTGGCTTATGCCAGAACCATGGCTTTTATAGTGCTGTCTTCCTCTCAGTTGTTCTATTCCCTCTCGATGAGGAACTCAGTCAAGTCTATCTTCCAAATCGGCCTGTTCAGTAATAAGTACCTGATCGGTTCAATTATTGTAGGCTTTATCCTGGAGTTTGGCATTATTGAAGTGCCGGCCTTGGCAGCTGCCTTTAAAGTACACAACTTAAGCCTGGCTGACTGGGTGCTGGTCTTTGCCTTTGCCCTGGTTCCGCTGGTAGTAAATGAGCTTATTAAAGCCGTTAGCAGAAGTGCTTCTAAAGCTTAAACAAGAGGAGAGAAAACTAAAAGAGAGGAGTGGCTAACTCAAGCACTACCTCTCTTTTTCTACATCTGAAACTTAAGGCTGGTTCTGTTTTTACTTTCTCTACTAGGGCAAAGCTGGTAAAAAGACAAAGAAAAGACCTTACACATTCTAAGAAAAATCAATTTTCTGATCTGACGGGACCAGACTGAAAAATTCATACTTGATAACAAGTTTCTTATCTACCAAAAAGCTACTTCAGTTAAGAAGCAACTGGCGAGTTTTATTTTAAGCAGCAGTCATGCCTCCGTCGACGACAATAGTTGTACCACATATATAAGATGCCTCTTCGCTGGCAAGGAAGGCAGCAACTGTACCGATTTCTCTTGGTTCACCACCACGCCCCATCGGAATCATTGATAAGGTAGATTTGGTAAATTCAGCTTCTCTAGGCATCATTTCTGAATAGATGGTTCCAGGAAGGATTGCATTTGTCCTGATTCCCTTAGGTGCCAGTTCTACACCGCAGGTCTTGGTTAAGGAGATCACGCCGGCTTTTGATGCACCGTAGGATGCCAACATGGGAGCACCTGCCAGGCCGCCGATTGAAGCAATGTTGATAATGCTACTCCCCGGTCCCATCAATTTAGCGGCGTACTGGGAGGCTACAAAATAACTCCTGAGGTTCAGATTGATTACTGTATCCCAGTCTTTTTCCACATCCATTTCCGTCATGGGGCTCATTTTCATTATTCCGGCATTGTTGACGAGAATGTCAAGCTTGCCGTATGTAGAAATTGTTTGATCAAACAGCCTCTTGACATCTTCACCTTTGGTCATATCTGCTTTGACAAAGGTTACATCATAGCCCTTGCTGCGCAAGTCGGCTTCAATTGATTTACCCTTTTCTTCACGCCGACCACAAAATACTACTTTTGCACCTTCCTCAACAAAAACCTCTACTATACCGAGGCCGATACCTGCAGTTGCACCGGTAACCAGAGCAACTTTATCTTTTAATTTGCCCATCTGAAATCCTCCCTTTGCTGTATTGGAAGTATATTAACAGTATTTTAAAAACCAGTATTAATTATTCTGAATACATTATAACTTAACATATATAAAATAGTTATACTTTTTTATTTTTTTAGAGAAGCCGCCCAATTCTGTTTTTATGCGTCCCGCCCAAATTAGCCAAAAAAAGCAAGGTCGAGAATTATACTCGACCTTGTCAAGAAGAAGCGAGGACGAAGCCCTTTGCCTAAATAACCCGGTGCAAATCTCTAACCAGTTGAATTCCGGCTTCCAGGCCATTTTCATGGAGACTTTGGACTATTTTACTGCCGATAATCAGAGCGTCGCAGTAGGGGGCAAGAAGCTCAGCCTGTTCTGGGCTACTGATGCCAAAGCCTAATCCTAGGGGCAAATCAGTTGTTTTACGTACCCTTTCCAGGTATTCTTTAATCCCAGCCGGCAAGGTTGCCCGGGCGCCGGTTACTCCTGCCAGGGAAACGCAATAGACAAAACCACTGGCCGTAGCTGTAATCCTCCGTAGTCTTTCGGAAGGAGTATTAGGAGCGACTAAGGGAATATAGGCTAGCTTGACCTCCTGTAGGTTTTTTCTAAGTAAGCTTCCCTCTTCCAAAGGTAAGTCGGGCACAATCAGACCGTCACAGCCTGCCGTTGCCAGGTCGGAGGCCAGCCTTTCCAGACCGTATTGTAACAAAGGGTTATAATAGCTCATTAAAACTAAGGGAATAGTAACTTCTCGGCGTAGTTGGTCGACGAGACTGATAATTTTTTTCAGGGAAGTTCCTTGGGCTAAGGCCCGCTGGCTGGCGGCCTGGATAACCGGGCCGTCTGCTACCGGATCAGAAAAAGGTACGCCTAATTCGATGAGATCAACGCCGATAGCCGCCAGTCTTACAACGGCTTTTTTAGTAGCCTCTAAAGAGGGATCTCCTGCCGTTAAAAAAACAATTAGGCTTTTCCGCCTTTTTGCTTTGTTACTATGCAAAGTTGTGCTGATTCTTTCTACTCCCACTAGGAACACCTCCCTTTCTGAAGCAGCTCTTTGACTTGCTGGACGTCTTTGTCACCCCGGCCGGAGAGATTAACGACTATAATTTCATCTTTTGGCAGCTTGGGTGCAAGCTTAACGGCCAGGGCCACAGCATGGCTGCTTTCCAAAGCGGGGATAATCCCTTCAGTCTGGCTCAAAAGTTGGAAAGCTGCCAGTGCTTCCTCATCGGTGATAGCCAAATAAACGGCTCGTCCACTGTCTTTTAAATAACTATGTTCAGGTCCTACGGCCGGGTGATCGAGTCCGGCTGAAACGGAATAAGCAGTTTGGATCTGCCCGTCTTCGTCGGTTAAGAGGTAGCTGTAAGCTCCCTGTAAAACGCCGGGCCGTCCTTCGGTCAGGGAAGCGGCATGTAGGTTGGTATGAAGCCCTTTGCCTGCCGCTTCAGCTCCCCAGAGCTTAACAGCGGAGTCATTGATGAAAGGATAGAACAGCCCCATGGCATTGCTGCCTCCGCCGACACAGGCTACCAGATGGTCAGGCAGGCGGCCTTCCTTGGCCAAGATTTGTTGCCTTACTTCTTGGCCGATCACCGCTTGAAAATCCCGTACAATCATGGGAAAAGGATGGGGACCTACAACGGAACCTAAAAGGTAGTGGGTCCATTTAGAGCTTGCCACCCAATCTCGTAAGGCTTCATTGATAGCGTCCTTTAAAGTGGCGCTGCCTTGACGGACCGGCTTGACCACTCCGCCTAAGAGTTCTATACGGAAGACGTTTAAAGCCTGTCGTTTCGTATCTTCTTCTCCCATATAAATTTCACAGCTTAAACCTAGAAGGGCGGCCACCGTAGCGGTGGCCACGCCATGCTGGCCGGCACCTGTTTCGGCCAGGAGGCGCTTTTTGCCCATCCTTTTCGCCAGCAGGGCCTGGCCTAAACAATTGTTTAACTTATGAGAGCCGGTATGGTTTAAATCTTCCCGTTTCAAATAAATTTTAGCCCCACCCAGCTTCTTGCTTAAATTGGCTGCATAATAAAGAGGGGTGGGTCGGCCGGCGTAATTTTTCAGGTAGTAAGCTAATTCTTTTTGGAAAGTTTCATCGTTTTTGGCCTTTTGATAGGTATTTTCCAGTTCTTCTAAGGCCGGTATTAGGGTTTCCGGCACAAAACGGCCCCCGTAAGGACCGTAGTAACCGCGTTCATCAGGTAAGCCCAAAAAAATCACCTCTAATCACAGTTAACTTCTCAGTTAACAGGTGGAATTTAATGTTTTCCTTATTTGTTCTGTCTTGGCTTTTAAAACTGCTTCCATAAATTTATAAACTTTAACCGGGTCTTTTTTTCCCGGACTTTCTTCTACACCGCTTAACACATCCAGCCCAAAAGGATCTGCCTCTGTGATAATTCGGCCGACATTATCAGGGTTAAGGCCGCCGGCTAAAATAACCGGTAGGGGGCTTTTTCCTTGGATTGCTTTGAAAATTCTAAGGTCTGTCCGTATCCCTGTTCCTCCCGGAAGCTTAGGCGTGTAAGAATCGACTAAAATAGCTCCAACACCTGCTTTAACTAAAGCCCCGGTGGCTACAATTGGATCAGCTATTTCAAAGTTACACTGGCCTTGACTGTTAATAGGTAAAGCCTTTATAGTTTTTATGCCAAAGGTACCTAAGGCTTGGCTTAGTTCTTTAACCTGCTTCAGGGATTCCCGGTGGTGAAGCTGAATGAGGTCAGGTTTAAGCTCTTTGGCCAGAGCTAAAATCTTTTGACTCGCTCCACCGGTAACCAGGCAGGAAGAAACATAAGGAGGAACTTGGGCCAAAAGTTTGGCGGCCATTGGAGGACTTAGATTCCAAGGGACAGCTTCAGGGTAGTCGACTACAAAGCCTAGCGTATCAACTCCTGCCTCCAGGCAAAGCTTAAGGTCAGCCAGATTTGTTAGACCGCAAATTTTTACTCTGGTCATCAATTTTGCCCTGCCTTGCATAAACTTAGGTACTTGGTAACCGGGTCCTCCGCTTTTAAAATGGCCGTACCTACTAAAACCCCATGGACACCTGCCCCTTTGGCTTTCTCCACATCTGTAACATCGGCTATGGCGCTTTCACTAAGTCGAAAGACTCCAGGTTTAACTAAGGAAGCTAATTTTTCTGAAGTGGCCACCGTCCCGTCATCCGTTTCCAGCTTTAAGATGTTGCGATTATTGATTCCTACAATGTTTAATTCCAGTTCGTTGGCAACAGCCAGCTCTTGCTCATTGTGGGTTTCTACTAAGGGTTCCAGCCCAAGCTTTAAGGCTTCTTCCACCAGTTTAAAAAGTGCGTTTTTCTCCAGCATGGCTATTATGAGTAGCACACTGCTGGCTCCCAGGTCTTTACTTTCCTTTAACTGTTCGGGCCTGCTGATAAAATCTTTGCGTAAGACAGGCAGGTTAAGGTTTTTGCTGATCCGTTCCAGTAAGTCCGGTGAGCCGCCAAAATAGTTAGGTTCGGTTACCACTGAGAGAGCAGGGGCCCCTGCCTGGGCAAGGCTCAGGGCAAGTTCCAGCGGGTCTCTCCCCCGGATCAGGTCGCCTGCCTGAGGCGACCTGAGTTTAAGGTCGGGCACTACCGGAAAAAATCCGCTTTGGTGCTGCTGCCAGAGTCTTTGAGAAAACTTGCCTGAATTATTCATAAACACCACCTTGTGCTAAATCAAGCTACATCTTTCAGCTTGCGGGATACTTCGATTAACTGCCGGAGCTTGGCTTCAGCTGCGCCGCTGTCAATGAGCTCTTCAGCCAGCTTAATTCCTTCAGCCATAGAAGAAACCTTATCACCAATGTATAAAGCACCGGCTGCATTGAGGGCGATGACCTGGCGACGAGGTCCTTTATCTTGGCCTGCAAAAACCGCTCGAATGACCCCGGCATTTTGCTCCGGTGTTCCGGTGGCGATTTCTTTCAGGCTACAAGGTTTAAGTCCAAAATCTTCCGGGCTTATTTCGTAAGTATTAATTCTGCCGTCTTTGATTTCCTTAATGCGGGTTTTGCCTAGGAGGGAGATTTCGTCCAGCCCATCAAGGCCATGGACAAAGAGTCCTCGTTTATAGCCTAGGGACAGGGCAACCTGGGCGACAATATCTAAAAGTTCAGGCTTGAAGACCCCAAGGATATGACGGGTAGCTTTGGCCGGATTGATCAGGGGCCCGATGATGGTATAAAAGATGGTCTTGATCCCCAGGTCTTGTTCCGGTGGCAGGACTTTGTGCATGACCGGATGAAAGAGGGGGGCGTAGATAAAGCCGACGCCTACTTCCTCAATTAAGCGTTCTACGGCTTTTACAGAAAGATTGATTTCCACTCCCAAGGCCTCTAAAACGTCGGCGCTGCCGGAAAGGCTGGAAATGGAACGACTACCGTGTTTGGCAACTGGAATGCCGGCTGCTGCGGCTACTAAAGCCACCGCCGTGGAAATATTGAAGGTGCTTAGTCCTCCACCGGTCCCACAGGTATCCATTAAATCTCCCTCAACTTGAGGTGAAATGCTTAGGCAATGGTCCCGCATAGCCTGAGCAATGGCCGTAATTTCGGTAATGGTTGGACCTTTCATCAGCAAGGCTACCTGGAAACCGGCAATTTGGACAGGGCTAAGCTCATCGTTTTTAATGGCTACGATTAACTGGTAAGCTTCTTCAGCCGTTAAATCTTCTCTGGCCGTTAATTTTTTCAGGATTTTTTTGATCATTTCGCTCACTCCTTATAAATTAATTACTCCAATAAATACTACTGGGTTCAACATCGCTCTACTCGACTAAGCTCATCTCACCTCATTTCCCGAAAATTTTTAATATTAGTGAGCGAAAAGAGTGCTTAAATTTGAATGTAAAAAAGCCAAGGCTAAAGCAAGCCTTGGCATAATGTCCCTTACCAAGCTCCGCTCTACCTGTTCTCTTCTCAACTCGTCTCTTCTCAACTCAGCTAATATTAAATTATTACCTGTAAAGATACAATGAAGACAGGCTACTTGTCAATGAAGTTACAAAACTTTTAGTTGTGAAAGTTTGCTGTGCCTCTGTCACCAAAATTAGTTAAATTAAAAAGGCTGAGAAATGGAGTAGATTTTCCCGGCCTTTTTAAAGAATTTGCAAAGTTGTTTTCTTACTTGCTAAAGATTAAGGGCTTTTTCCTTTTAGGTGGTTGAAGTTTTTCTTTCATGTAGCCCAGACCTAGTGTAGATACTAATTCATATCCTTCCGGAACCCCGTGTTGTTCCTTAAACTCTTTTGTATTTAGAACAGCCTCGGCAAAGCCAATCCAACAGCTGCCAATCCCTTTGCTGTAAGCTGCCAGCATGATGTTTCCGGCTACCAGGCTGCAATCATAAACATGCCAGTGGGAGGCTGTGTTCCCGTAAATCACTAAAACGGTGGGAGCGTTGTTAAAAATGTTGAATTTGGGATTATCCAGCCAGCTTTTATATTGTTCAAAGTAAGGATAGGAAGCCAGATTTTCCTTGATGGTTTGTTTAGCCTTGGCTGATAAACGTTCTAGTTCCTCCCGGTCTTGCAAGATGACAAAACCCCAGGGTTCCTGCCCAGAACCTGTTGGAGCCTTGGTCCCCAGCTCAAGCAGTTCCAGTAAGGTTTCTTCAGATATTTGTTCATCAGTATATGATCTGATGCTTCTTCTGGTAGCAATACATTCCAATACATCCATAGCTGTTTCCTCCTCAAAAGTACGATTAGTTTAACAACCTTAATTATACAATAAATCACCCTTGCCTCTTACTCCGAAAATAGTTCCGGGTGAATGAGCTTTGCCATTTGCTCCAGGCCGTCTACGATTCTTGGACCCGGCAGGGTGACCAAGTCATCTTCGATGGCGTAGACTTGTCCATTTTGCACAGCTTTTAACATATTAAATCCCGGTCTGGCCATAACCTCCTCTGGCGTATGAGCATAGTTGTTGATCATGTAGATGTCCGGGTTACGTTCAAATAGGAGTTCCTGGCTAAACTCAGCAAAGCGTTTAGGCAAATCGTCAGCTATATTCTTACCTCCGGCAAGGTTTATCAGGTCATTAATAAAAGAGTTGGGCCCGGCTGTCATCAGAGGATCATCCCACACTTCGAAAAAGACGGTAGGCATTTGACTGGAGGCGGCCGCTTTATGCTTAACTTCGTCGATTCTTGCTTCTAACTCGGCAACAAGCTCTTCGGCTTCCTGCCGGTGACCGGTAACTTGTCCTGCTATGCTGATGTTTTTGAGAACCTGCTCAATGTTTTCCGCGTCCAGGACTATAACTTTGGAACCCAGTTCAGTTAAGCGGTTGATAAAATCCTCCTGAACACCTGCGGCCACAAAGATTACATCCGGTTCCTGTTCCACGATAAGCTCGAGATTAGGGTTCATAAAGTCCCCCATTTTAGGTTTAGATAAGGCTTCCTCCGGATAATCGCAGTATTCGGATACACCGATTACCTGGTCTCCCGCGCCTATGGCGAATAAAATCTCCGTGGGGGCTGGGGCTAAGGAAATAACCTTTTCAGGTCTTTTTTCGATTACAACTTCCCGGCCTAAAATATCGGTAATTTTGACAGGATAATCACCGGCGAGTTCTCCCTGATTAGATTCTGGTACGGTAGTTTTGCCACACCCCAGAAGGCCGGCAAGCAAAACTAAGCAGAGGAACCCTGTTAAGATTTTTTTCACGCTTTCTCCTCCTTTCGTTTACAGAGCAAATCCTCTTCTTGGGTTAAGTATGTCATAATTTGCGACGGAGAGTCGACTGTTGCATGTTTTTCCATCATCTCCCGGTAGATTCGGACTGCCTCACCTGCCGTAAAATCTCGGTCCTCAATTGTAGCAGGCTCTACTAAAATCACTTTTTTACCCTTTAACCCTATCTGCTGAGCCTGCAGTAAATTACCGAGATTGCCGGGACCGAATGGTATGGGCAAGACTATGACTAGATCAGCCTGCTCAAGCAGGGCCAGATTTTTTTCATAAGTTTCGGCCCTAATGGGTGTGAAAGGAGCTTCTTCAACCATTTCTAAGCCTAAAGCTTTAGCGGTGTGCCAGTCACTGTCTCCGATATTTAAAACTCCACAGCTTACCCGGTAGCCTTCCTCAACCAGCTCTTCCATAATTGCTGAGCCTCGTCCCCCGCCGCAGATCAGGTGGACATGAAGGTCCTTCCTTTTAACCGGCCGTGGTTTAAACTTGCCAAGGGGGATGAGGTGAAAACCGCCGTTTAAGGTTGGTACTAATCTTACCTCAATGTTATAGACGGCCGCAATATTCTGTGACGTCAAAACCTCCGCAGGCGTCCCGGCGGCAAAAATCTTACCCTGGTTGAGAAGAACCGTATAAGAGCTAAACTTGGCAGCCAAGTTGAGGTCGTGTAAGACGGCAACAACTGTTAAACCGCTGGTTTTGTTTAATTTTGCCAATAAGTCTAACAGGTCCAGCTGGTGCTCTAAATCCAAATGGGCGGTCGGCTCGTCCAACAAAAGGATCTGGGGCTCTTTGGCTAAAGCCTGGGCGACTATGACCCGCTGTTTTTCTCCCCCGCTTAGTTCAGTAACCAGCCGATCTCTTAAATGCCAGGTATTAGTAAGTTTCATAGCCCATTCGGCGACAGCCAAATCCTTGGGACTGTCAGCCTGAAATCTCCTTTGGTGGGGCATCCTGCCCAGCAGGACTGTATCGAAGGCCGTAAATGGAAAGGAGATTTGGCTGTTTTGAGGAACCACAGCCATTTTCTTGGCTAGATCCTGGGATTTTATTTTGCTCAGTTCTGTGCCGTTTAAGAAGACACAGCCTTTTTGCGGGGTAAGAAAGGCGGCCAGATTCTTAAGTAAAGTGGTTTTTCCCGAGCCGTTGGGTCCAAGTAAAGTTATAAAGGCCCCTTGCTCAATGGGTAAAGTGATATCCTCTAAAATCTGTTTATCGCCATAGGCAAAGGAGATATGATCTGCTTTAAGTAAAACTTCCATCTGTTTTTCCCCTTAATATCTAAAATAAGTCGATATGTTTCCTTTTTAAAAGATAAATAAAGAAAGGGGCACCGCAAAAGGCCGTAATAATCCCCACCGGAATTTCGACAGGCGCCAAAAGGGTTCTGGCTATGGTATCTGTAAGAACCATAAAGATTGCTCCTACCAAGATGGCCGTCGGAAGCAGGATCCGGTGATCAGGGCCGACCAGCAGTCTGACCAAATGGGGAATGATCAGGCCTACGAAACCTATGGTACCGCTGACGCTTACCGCCGCCGCTACAGTTAAGGCGGAAAAGGTCAGAAGCAATTTTTTAGTCAGTTCTACATTGACACCTAAATTTTGGGCTGCTTCCTCGCCAAAAAGCATGGCGTTTAAGTCTTTGGCAAAGAAAGAGAGAAAAATTATGCCAAGCACAAGGAAAGGCCAGGCCACTTTAACCTGATCCCAGCCGGTTCCGCTAAAACTGCCCAACATCCAATAGACTATTTGTTTCAGTTCTTCTGCATTGATGAGCATGATGAAAGACACCAGAGAACTTAGCAGGGAACTTATAGCCACCCCGGCGAGCAAAAGAGTATAAACCGGTACTTTATTACCCAGCCGGGCCAGGGAGTAAACGAGCCAGGTCGAAAAAATTGCTCCAAGAAAAGCGTACAAAGGTAAGGTCCAGGGACCCAAAAAGCCAGCTTTTCCGCTTACAATGGCAAGAGCCGCTCCCAGGGAAGCTCCTGCTGACACTCCTAAAATGTAAGGGTCGGCCATCGGGTTTTTAAACAAGCCCTGCATGGCCGTTCCTGAAGCAGCAAGGGCAGCGCCTACTAAGGAAGCTAGAACCACCCGGGGCATCCGGATCTCCCCAATAATCGTTCGGTGGGAAGGAGGATAGAGGCCTACCTGTTTTGACAGCTCAAGCAAGGGAAGACGATCTAAAGACAAGAGCAAAGCTTCCGGAATAGTAATGTCAGCCGGCCCGACGGTCATACAAAAAAGCATGGTAACTAAACAGGCAAAAACCAAACTTAGCAAGATAGCTTTCCAATATTTTTTATGAGGAAATAACATATTCGCGCTCCAAGTTCTCAGGATTTTTTGGCTTTATAGCATACTTTAATTGTAATGTAACACTCCATTCTTTAAAAGAAAAACTTAACTTCTGTCAACTTATTTGCCCAGAATGACTAAGGGCAAACCTAGGAAACAACCTCCTTAACCTGGTTCCTGTTTGAACTATACTTTCCATCTGTTTACAAATAGTAAATAATATACAGTATTTTTAATATAACAAAAATATAAAAAAGTATATAGAAAATTTCAGAATTGTGCCGTACAATAAAATTCGTCGACGAAATATTCTATATTTCGACAATTGTATTATATTTGCACTTACTGAAACAAGGGAGGTTACTTAAATGCACTTAAATTTACGCTTTAAAAGTATTAAGACAAAACTTATGCTGCTTTTTGGAGGGCTTACTCTGATCATCTGTTCTGGGATCAGCTTTTTTTGCTATTTACGGTCAACTGACGCTATGATAAGTCTGGTGGATGAATCCTTACTGCAGATGGCCAGGGAATCGGCTAAGGTTGTTCAAAGCAGGGTAGAGAACCAGCTTGATATCTTAGAAGCCTTGGCTTCAACAGAGATTTTAATAGATGATTCAACTTCGCTTGATGAAAAATTAGCTTTCCTGCAAAACGAAGTTGAGACTAATGATTATTTGAGACTTGGTATAACGGATTTAGAGGGTAATGCCCGTTATACTGACGGGAGTACTGCCGACCTTAGAGATCGGGAATATGTTAAAAAGGCTTTAGCAGGGGAGAGAGCAGTATCGGATCCTTTAGTGAGTAAAATAGACGGATCTTTGGTTTTAATGTATGCCGTTCCAATTAAAGACGGCAATGTGATAAAAGGGGTGTTACTGGGAGCCAGGGACGGAAATTCGCTCAGTGATATTGTGAGTGATATCAGTTACGGGCTAGAAGGTTATGCATTTATAATTAATCAGGAAGGGACAACCATTGCCCATCCAAATAAAGATAACGTTGTAAACATGGATAATATTTTTGAAAACGCGAAAAGTGACCCGGGCTTAGCAGAATTTGCTCAGCTTCAGCAATACATGATAGAAGGACAGGAAGGAACCGGCCAATATACTTACCAAGGAGTAACCAAATACATGGGCTATGCGCCGGTGCCGGATACTACCTGGTCCATAGGTATTACAGCTCCGAAGACTGAGGTTATGGAAAGAATCGACGCGATGGCTGAAGTAGTATTTTACATATGCTGTTTGTTCCTGGTAGGAGGACTAATTATTGTCTTTCTATTTGCCACAAGCATATCAAAACCTCTTAGGGGCATAGCCCAGTTTTTAAGTGTAGTTGCCACCGGTGATTTGACAGGGGAAGTGCCTGCTAAACTGTTAAAACAGGAAGACGAAATCGGCTTGCTGGCCAAGACCCTTAATACCACGCAACATTCAATTAGAGATATGATTGGTGTGGTAAGTGAAAAATCCATTGAAATGGAACAAGTGCTGGCTTCAATTAATGATAAGATGTCTTTACTTAATAAGGATATTGAGGAAATATCCGCTGTCACGGAAGAAGTTTCAGCCGGTACCGAGGAGACTGCTTCTTCAACAGAGGAAATTAGCGCTACTTCAGAGCAACTTGAGAAAGCTGCCCGGGACATTGCCGCTAGGGCTCAGGAAAGTTCAGCAACGGCTAATAATATCAGTCAGATGGCCGAAGAGATGAAGGAGAATGCTGTTGCCTCAGTTCAAAACGCCTCAGAAATTTATGGAAGAGTAAAGAAAGACTTGGAAAATGCTTTGGAAAAATCCAAGTCAGTAGAAAAGATCAATGAATTATCCGAGTCTATCTTAGAAATCACCTCCCAAACTAATCTCCTTGCCTTAAATGCAGCCATTGAAGCAGCCAGGGCAGGCGAAGCAGGCAGGGGCTTTGCCGTCGTAGCGGAAGAGATCAGAAAGCTGGCTGAAGGGTCTAACAATGCCGTTGAAACTATTAAAGAAGTTACTGCTGAAGTGCTGGAAGCAGTGGAAAGTTTGGCTGCAGGTTCCAACGAGATCATGAAGTTTATTGATCAACGGGTAGTGAAAGATTACAATAATTTAGTAAAGACAGGTGAAGACTACAGTCAGAGTTCTGTCACTATCAAAGACATGATCAGCGATTTCAGCGCTACCTCGGAAGAATTATTAGCTTCGATAGATAATCTGGTTAAAGCTTTGGACGAAATCTCAAGGGCCAGCAGCGAAGGGGCGGAAGGTACTGCCCATATAGCCCAGGGTTCTGCTCATATCCTTCAGATTGCCAGTGAGATCTCCGAATTAACCGGATCAGCTAAAAGAAATTCTGAGCTGCTGAAAGACAGTGTGACCCAATTCAAAGTGTGATGAAAGTCGTATTTAAAGAATTCCTTTATCTTTGCAAAGAAGAGATAGTTTATTTAAAATACTTGGATGGTTTTATTGTTGTTTTATTATGAAGAAAAGCTGAAACATAATAGATAAACGTTGGAAAAGAGGCTTTAGTTCTGTGTGGACTAAAGCCTTAATTTTTAAAAGCCTACCTTAAACAACAAGAATTTTTCTTCCTGCCTAGGCAAATTTTTCTACGACCTATAGCGAAGTGAAAAAAATTAGTATACAATATTCACTATGAGTCGACGAAAATTGTATTTTTTCGACTTTTTTTAATTTAGTCCAGCTAAAAGAGGAGGCTTAAGATGAAGTTAAAAAAAGTATATTTTCAGTTAAACAGCATACGGAGTAAGTTAGCGGTACTTTTTGGTCTACTTGTCCTGATCGTAAGTATCGGTTTGGGTGGGATTAGTTACATCACTTTTTCCCGGGCCATGAAGGATGCTATTAATCAATCCTTATCTCAAGTAGCCAGAGAGGCAGCTAAAGTGGTTCAAAGCAGAGTTGAGAGCCAGTTTAATGCCTTGGAGGCTTTAGCAGAGTTAGATTCCATTAAAAGCGATACGGTAACTCTGGAAGAAAAATTAGCTTTGCTGCAAAGTGAAGCTGAAAGAAGTGGGCATTTAAGGATAGGCATTGCCGATCCTAGCGGGAAAACCGTTTATACCAACGGCAGCACGGCCGATCTGGCCGACCGGGCCCACTTTCAGAAAGCCATGGCAGGGGAAAGAGCTGTTTCCGAACCGATTGTAAGTAAAATCGATGGGAACATCATCCTCACTTATGCCGTTCCGATTAAAAACGGCAATACAGTTACCGGAGTTTTGATGGCGGCAAGGGACGGTAATGAGTTAAGCGAAATGATTAACGATATCTATACAGGGGAAAAAGGCTCGGCTTTTATGATCAATAAGAGCGGGACCATAATTGCTCATGAAGATAAAGAAAACGTGCTAAATATGGTGAATTTTATTGAACAAGCTCAAGAAGACCCCGCACTACAATCTATTGCTGATTTAGAGCAACAGATGCTTGAAGGAAAAGAGGGAACCGGCGAATACGTTTACGAAGATGCAACCTATTGTGCAGGGTATGCCCCAGTGGCCGAAACCAGTTGGTCTATTGCCGTAACTTCGCCAAAGGCTGAAGTGATGAATACAGTATTTACTACATATAAACAAATGGTCATTATGGCTTGTACTTTCTTTATTCTTGGTTTAGGTCTGACCCTGTTGATTGCTACCAAAATTACCAACCCTATTAGGAGTGCTGCCGAGTTTTTAAATGTAGTAGCTACCGGCGACCTGACCAGGGAAGTGCCTGAAAAGCTTTTACGCAGGAAAGATGAGACAGGAATCTTGGCCAAAGCCATGCAGACTATGCAAGAATCCATTAAGCAGATGGTTGAGGAAGTAGCAGGAAAGTCCTTAGAAATGGGTCGGGTACTGGTAAGCATAACCGAGGTGATGACTCAGCTTAACCAAAGTATAGAAGAAATATCTGCCACTGCCGAAGAGGTCTCGGCGGGAACGGAAGAAACGGCATCTTCCACCTCAGAAATAAGTGCCCATACCGAGCAAATTGAAAAGGCTGCGGAAGATATTGCCGGCAAAGCCCAAAACAGTACCTTGACAGTAAGTAATATCAGCCGCATGGCGGAAGAGATGAAGGAGAATGCTATAACCTCTGCCCAAAATGCGGGGGAAATGTACGACAGAGTGAAAAAGGATTTGGAAATTGCCTTAGAACAATCTAAGACAGTATCAAAGATCAATGAACTTTCCGAATCGATTTTAGAAATCACTTCTCAAACTAATCTGTTGGCTCTAAATGCAGCCATAGAAGCAGCCAGGGCAGGAGAAGCCGGCCGGGGCTTTGCTGTGGTTGCTGAAGAAATCAGGAAACTGGCTGAAAGTTCCAGTAATGCAGTTGCAACAATTAAAGAGGTTACCGCCGAAGTACTGGGAGCTGTCCAGCAACTGGCAAGCAGTTCCCATGAAGTCATGGAATTTTTTGATCAGCAGGTCATGAAGGATTATCACAGCCTGGTTAAAACCGGTGAGGAATACAGTGAAAGCTCTGTAGGTATTAAGGATATGATAAGTGAGTTTAGTGCAACTTCTGAAGAGCTTTTAGCCTCCGTCCAGAATATGGTCAGCGCCTTGGACCAAATTGCCAAGGCTGCCAACGAAGGTGCTGAAGGGACGTCTAAGATAGCTCAAGAATCGGCTAACATCCTGCAAATTTCCGAGCAGGTTGACAAGTTAGCTGAGTCAGCTAAAGAAAAAGCGGAGCATCTAATTGACAGCGTAAGTAAGTTTAAGGTTGTATAAGTGAAGGACCCTTTTAACGGGTCCTTTACTTATTAAAAATGATTTTTATTCGTCAAGATGATTTATTATATTTTTCAGCCATTTAATCACTTCTCTTTTGCAGCGGTAAACAGGGGAGATATGCCCCCACAACTCCTCTAAATATTTGTTCCAGGCCTTAACCATTATAGGTTCCTCGATAGCCAGTTTAAATCCTTTTCCGGCTTGCTCTCGTTTATAGCTCTCCATAATGATTATTTGGTCTTCTATTACTTTGTAAGAAAAATAATCATGCCTTTTGGAAGAATCGTTTTGATGACTGATGCCCAAATAGTAATTGTCATATTTTTCAAGAAGATAGACAATATTTTGCAAGAGTTCGACGATTTCCCGGTTATCTAATTTGATGGCTTCAATTCCGCTAGAGCTGCAAAAATAAAATGTTTTCTGCTCAAATAAATCGAGGCAAGAATCGAGGGGATAGATATCCTTGTGCGCAAAGTGTTTCAAATTTGTTAAAAAATCCTCTAAACTCTTTTCATATAATTGCCAGGCCTTTTGCTTTTCTTCCGGTGATAAGCTTGTTCTGTTTAAAAATTTACGGTATAAGTTTTTAGGAAATAAGAGCGTGCTAAAGCTATATTTATAAGTGATCCGTGTACCGAGGTGAGTTCCGCTACCGGATAAACAGTCGGCAAACCGGAAAGAGTCGGCAGCCGAGTAAATCTTAAGAAGCGGCTGAGCCAGGTTTGTTATCAGGTAGTTAAAATAGTTTTGCAGTAGTTCAATTTCCTCCGGCATCGATATACAGTATCCACTGTCAACGATAAAATCGTCTTTGGTTGGAAAGCAGGACAGAGCACCTATGTTGGGAACGGTTAATATTTCCCTTCCTATGGTAAAAACATCATATTTTTTAAAGAAATAAGGTTCAAACTGTCCCGTTGTAAGCAAAGGGTCCATGATTTTAACCAAGTCGACCGTCTGCTCCAGATTCTCATTTAACCTGAATAGCAGTTTGATCTTCCAGCCTTTGTGCAAGACCTTTTGTAAAGAAGCTGACAAATCTTCTAATTTTCTATTAAAGGCCCGTGAATCATTATAAGTGTCAAGAAAAAGGCAAATTGCTTCACCTTCAGGTGGCTCATGGTGGGCTGCATTATTTAAGATGGTTACATAGCTTTGATAAATATTGTCATAACCCCTGATTACACGGTGCTCATTGGGTTTAGCACTGGAAGCGGATTTTTTCCTGGCATTTTTCTGGCGCTTAAGGGAATATCCTTGAGCTTCGGACAAGGCAAATTTAATCTGCTCTTCGAGGGTGCCCTTAAGTTTGCTTTCTCCACATAACATTAACAATGCTTCTTCCAGTTGCTTACGTTGAAAGGAATTTTGAATATTATGGGCGAGACAATTGGCAATGCTGTTTACGTAGACAGTGTCAAGGGCAGGAACTCTTTTGCCGTTGATCCAGCGACTTACTACCGATGGATCTAAGTTTATTGACCTTGCTAAACGGCTGCTGTTTAAGCCTGAGCTGGAGAGCAACATCCGTAAACATTCTCCAAATTCCACTTCTTTCTTCATGTCATTCCCCTGTCCTCTCTTAAGAATGTCGAAATTTGAAATGAGTGGCAAGCAAGAATAGGATGCCATTGTTGTTGACTGTCAACAATGGCATTGCTTTGGCTTTGTCAGTTTCATTAAAACTATTCTAAAAAGGAAGATAAACAATTACAATAGAATGAGTCGCAAAATTGTACAATATATACAAAAATTTGACATTTTTTTGCCTGAGAGAATTAGGAGGTCGGTCGGATGGGCAAGCTTAGGCTTAAGCTAAGGTTTAAAAGCATTCGCACTAAAATAACTATAGGTTTCTGTGGTATTTTGCTGATTATCTGTGCGGGTTTTGGACTTTTGGCTTACAATTCGTCGAGTAATATCTTAACCTCTAATATCGATGAATCTCTTCTGGACCTGGCCGGTGAGGGTTCGAAAATAGTCAGCTCCAGAATTGAAAGTGAGCTCGACGTTTTAGGGGCTTTAGCTGAGAGCCATTGGCTGAAAAGCAGTGATTTAACTATCGATGAAAAACTGGAACTGTTAAAAAGTGAAATAAGCAGAAAAGATCATCTCTATATGCTTATTGCAGATACGAAGGGAAACGCTAAGTTTTCCAATGGTACAACCGTTAATATCAGTGATAGGGAATATTTTACTACAGCCTTAGCCGGAGAAGCGGTGGTTTCTGATCCCTTGGTCAATAAAGCCGACAACAGCCTCGCCATTGTTTTTGCCGTGCCAATTAAGGATGGCAATCGGGTAACCGGCGTATTATGTGCTGTTCGTGACGGCAATGTCTTAAGTGAGATTACCGCTGATCTTACCTTCGGGGAAAGCGGAGAGGCATTTATGATCAACAAAGCAGGGGAAGTCATCGCTCATTATGATCAGGAACTGGTTATGAATAGATATAATGTCTTTGAAGAAGTGAAAAATGACCCGGACCTTCAGTCCCTGGCTGAATTGGAAAAACAGATGATTGAGGGTAAGCAAGGTGTAGGGGAATATAGCTATCAAGGTGCCACCAAATACATGGCTTTTGTGCCTGTGGAAGGAACCGGATGGTCCTTAGCTGTCACGGCCCTTAAAAGCGAAGTGATGGCAGGAGTTTACGGCATGATAAGCCTTATGGTGGGTTTAGGCCTTCTTTTCCTGTTTTTAGGTGTCCTGTTTACTGTTGCCTTATCGTCCAACATCGTAAGACCCTTAAAAGCTGCCAGCCAGTATCTTAGCCTGTTAGCAACCGGTGATTTTTCGGCGGAAGTGCCGGCTAAACTGCTAAAAATGGATGATGAGACCGGCCTTTTAGCCAGGGCAATGAACACAATGCAAAATTCCATCAGAGCCATGATTCAAAAAGTGGTTCAGGAATCCCAGCAAGTAAGCCAGATTTTAAATGTAATTCACAAGGAGATGGATAATCTGCATCATAGTACGGAAGATATCTCCGCTACCACTGAAGAGGTTTCGGCAGGGACAGAGGAAACGGCTTCTTCAACGGAGGAAATGAACGCTACTGCAGCCGAAATTGAAAATGCGGCTGAAGCTATTTCCGCCAAAGCTCAGGAAAGTGTTACTACTGTAAATAACATTAGTACCATGGCCGGCGAGATGAAACTCAATGCTGAGGCCTCCAGGCAAAAGGCCCAGGATATTTACGAAAAGACAAAAAGTCAGATCCAGTATGCCATTGAAAAATCAAAGGAAGTTTCAAGAATTAATGAACTGACCGAGTCGATTCTGGAGATTACCTCCCAAACCAACTTATTGGCCTTGAACGCTGCTATTGAGGCTGCCAGGGCAGGAGAAGCCGGCCGGGGCTTTGCGGTAGTGGCTGAAGAAATCAGAAAGTTAGCTGAAAGTTCAAATAAGACGGTAGTAACCATTCAAGAGGTGACTAAGGTAGTATTGGACGCAGTCCAAACCCTGGCGGAAAGTGCCCAAAACGTTATGGCTTTTATCGATGATCAGGTGATGGATGACTATCAACGACTTGTGCTGACGGCGGAAGACTATAGCCGTAGTTCTGAGGATATTAAAGACATGATTAATGAATTTAGTGCTACTTCCGAAGAGTTACTGGCTTCAGTTCAAAATATGGCTGCTGCCTTGGAAGAAATCGCTAAAGCGACTACAGAATCGGCAGAAGGCACCTCCCACATTGCTCAAGAATCGGCTCAGATCGCCCAGTTATCCGGCAAAATAAATAAACTGGCCGATGACGCTAAAAGCAAGGCAAATCTGCTAATCGAGCAGGTTGGTCGTTTTAAAGTTTAAGTTTGCTAATAAAGGGAAAACCTAGTTGGCATAACTGGGGCAAGTAAAAATAAAAGGACAGCACTGGAATTTTCCAGCCTGTCCTTTTATTAGCTTAGGGCTTAAACAAAGCAAGGTGAAATATTTTTAATCGGAAATTACTCTTCGGGCTCCTTGATAACGGCTACTGTAATAACTTTCCGACAGGCTGCTGATGATAACGCCTGTTTTGGGAGTAGAAGCGTGAATAAATTCATTGTTCCCAATATAGATACCAACATGATTAATATTTTTACTGGATGAGCCGAAGAATACTAAATCGCCGGCTGTTAAATCTGCCTTGTCTACCTTTTCAGATAGGCCTTTAAATTGACCACTGGAAGAATGTACTAGGTCAACACCAAACTGTTTGTAAACATAACGAACAAATCCTGAACAATCAAAGCCTTTGGGGGATTCTCCGCCATGACGGTATTTGGAGCCTAGAAGAGAAGTAGCGAATTTAATTAAAGAATCCATCCTCGACTGACTTCCCCTGGAAGCTGACTCCTTGGAGCCGGCGGCCTCTTTGGACTCAGTATTCTTTTGATCAGGAATTTTTAGGGTTTGACCAACTTGGAGGAAATCACTTGTTAAACCGTTAATCTCTTTTAGCTTTTGAACCGTAGTTCCATGCTTTTTAGCAAGAGCCCATAAGCTGTCACCTTTTTGGACGGTGATTTCTGCGGCCAGCGCCGTACTGGTCCACATAAAGAAGGAAATGAGTACTAAGACTGTAGCCAGATGTTTTTTAAGCATTTAAAAACCCACTTTCTTTTGCCTACGAGGTTAGCTGACGGGTTCGGGACGAAAGCTATCCCTACCGACCCGAAATTCGAATTAAAACATAAACCCAGCTTAACTCGAACCACGAACTTCTAAATTCGAATCTCGAAATCGGATTCACCCCTAAAACGGGTCCCCCGCTTTCTTTTGCAAGAAATTAGGCGTTTTTACAAATACAAAATTTATATTCGACGGATTATTGCTAAATCCTGCCTAAAAAACAAACCGGCTACCTAATTTATTAATTTTTACTTTCGATGTCAGCTCCGGCGATTGCTAAAGTCGTATTATGTAGCTTGCTACGGATGTGGAGCGAGAGCGCTCAGCCTAGATCATGGAATATACTTCCGGATATTCTTCCAAATTTATTTCCACCACTTCTTTGCCGGTTAGTCTTTCAACCGGGATGAAGAGAATAATACGAGAGTCTTCTACTGATTGCAGGATGGCTATTTTATTGGTATTTTTGTCAACAGAAAATCCAAGAACCGTAAAAAGCTGATCAGGCAATCTTACATATATGTTTTGTCCGGTTTGCATAATGACCCTCCACAACTACTATTGTTCCCTAATATTCTATTATCCAAACCGTTTTTGGTGCCTGTCTTCGCCCCTGCTTCCCGGAGGTCGTAGCTTGGAGACTAAAGGCATAAATGTGATAAATCTCACACAAATTTTGAGCAAAAGTCACTGCGCCCTTGATGGAGTTCGGCTAAAATAAAGACAGAACTTAGGTAACGAGGAGGAATCCAAATGGCAGTAAGAAAAATCATTAAAATTGATGAAGATAAATGTAATGGCTGCGGCCTGTGTATTCCCAACTGTGCGGAAGGAGCCTTACAGATTGTAAACGGTAAAGTAAAGCTTATCCATGACAAATTTTGTGACGGATTGGGCGCTTGTTTAGGCCATTGTCCCCAGGGAGCTTTACAGTTAATTGAAAGGGAAGCCGACGAATTTGATGAAGAAGCGGTAACTGAATTGCTGGGTAAGCAAAAGGGTTGTCAACCTACAACCCATCACGCTTGTCCCGGCAGCTTGGTCAGAAGCGTTAAGCCGGAAGCTAAGACTTCCCAAGCCGGTGTTGTAAGTAGTGGTGATGTAGTTATTAATATTAAATCCCAACTTACCAACTGGCCCGTCCAGTTAACCTTGGTTCCGCCGACCGCATCTTTCTTTGAAGGAGCAGAACTTTTGGTTACTTCCGATTGTGTAGCTTTTGCCTACCCTAATTACCATTTAGATTTGCTAAAAGGTAAAAAAGTAGTAGTTGGATGTCCCAAGTTGGATGATTTGTCTAGCTATGTGGAAAAATTGACAGCTATAATTACTAGAAACGATTTAAAAAGCATTACTGTAGCTATCATGGAAGTACCCTGCTGTTCAGCTATGTTAAAAGCCGTGGAAACAGCCCTAAACCGAGCCGGTAAGGATATTCCCCTGCAAAAAGTGGTCATTTCCGTAGATGGGGAAAGAATTTAAAAAGTGTGATGGCAGATCACACTTTTTTGTTTTTACCGCCTTTAGCTCTAGCCGGGGTGACCGATGGGAATTCTGCTTAAACATATAGTTATAATTCTTAAAACCTGTGTTTTTTGGAAATAATTGAGATAGATTAGGAAAAAACGCTTGTAAATTTTTACTAACAGTCTTTTTGGGACAGGTAGATCTTAACCAGGCGTTGAATATTACAGAAATTGATTTGTAATGAGGTGTAGAAATGGTAAAAATTGTTACGGACAGCGCTTCCGACCTTTCTTTGGAAATAGCTAAGGAATTTGACATAGCAATTGTTCCCTTGTCAGTCAACATTAACGGCAAAAGCTACCGGGACAGGTATGACCTTTTACCGGCTGAATTTTATGCCATGCTGGACAGGGAAAAAATCCTGCCGACAACTTCCCAGGTAGCGCCGCAGGCTTTTTATGAAGTTTTTCAAAAAATTGTGGATGAAGGCCATGAGGTATTGGCTGTGATTTTTTCTTCTGAATTGAGCGGGACCTTCCAATCTGCGGTAGTTGCTAAAGGTATGGTTAAAAACGGAAGGGTTGAGGTCTTCGATACAAAAGGCGCTTCGGTAGGACATGGTCTAACCGTATTGGAGGCGGCTAAAATGGCCAAAGCCGGTTACGGTTTGGAAGAAATCCTAACCAAGGTTAAAAGTATGGCCGAGCGGATGGAGCATGTTTTTGTGGTCGATTCTTTGGAAATGCTAAAAAGGGGAGGCCGGGTAAGCGCAACCGTGGCTTTTCTTGGCGGCATGTTAAACGTAAAGCCGGTGCTACAGTTAGAAGGGGGGAAAATTGTACCCCTTGATAAAGTTCGGGGCTGGAAAAAAGCTTTGACTAAACTGCTCAGTGTGATGGAAGAAAGGGGTAAAGGCCTGGAATCCCAGGTAATCGGTATAAGCCATGCTAATTACGAAGAAATGGCTCAGGAACTAGCCGGGCAGGTTAGAGAAAGGTTTGGAGTTAAGGAGATTTTTATTTCTGAAATAGGGCCGGTTATTGGCAGTCATACCGGTTCCGGTACTATTGCTTTATTTTTTCAAAGTTAAAGGGAGTAGTAAACTCCCTTTAACTTTTATGAATTTCCCGGAATACAAAGCCTGGTACCTAAAGGGATGTTCTGAGGATCAATCTGGGGGTTGGCCCGGATAAGGGCTTCGACGGTGGTGTTGGTCTGTCTGGCTATGGAATAAAACGTATCGCCCCGTTCTACCACCCAAATATAGCCTCCGGGACAGGCAGGAACATCAAAACGGGGTAGGCAAATTTTACTTCCCACCTGCAGATTATTCGGGTCCACCCCGGGGTTAGCGGCTAAGAGTACCTCTACCGGAATGAGCACTTCCTGGGCGATAGAGTAAAAAGTATCTCCCGGCCGGATGGTGTATAAAACTCCTTTACAGGGTCGCGGTCTTTTGCCTAATTTACGGATCATCTTGCTCACCTATGTTCAGGATTTAATATGTAACGCTGACCTTGAAAAGGTCAGCCTTTTTTAACAATTCCAGTCAATTGCGAAGAGTAAAAGGATTAAAATCAGGAAGATGGCGAACGATACTTGAGCTCCGCTGCTACCTCCCATGCTCCTTCCTCCTTTTTAAAAGATTCTTTAGGGGGTCTACTTTATCATATGAAGAGGAAGGAAAAGTTCTAATGGAAATTACTGGCATATTTGTTCCCATAAAAATTAATAACCACAAGCAGGCTTGTTTTGATTAGCTTGTGGTTATCTCCGGTACCTTGGCTATCTTATGTATACTGCCCTGGCAGGGCAGTAAGGCAAAATTAGATCCGGTTTTATCAGTCAATTGAGAAGATTAAAAGGATAAGGATTAAAAACACAGCAAATGCTAAATTGTCCTTTTTGCACCCAAAGCCATTACCTAAACCGTTACCCATTAAGACTCCTCCTTTTAGCTTGGTAGAGTGGTAATTCTACTATATAGTATTAAAAAAGGGTTGGCCTGGTGCCTAAATAGGTAAAAAAGTAACGGCTTAACTAAAAACGCAGGTCAAATTGTTCCTTATTGCGCATGGCAGTCAGAATGTTGGTTTTGGCATCAGGGTTGTCATGGCAAAGCTGTTTTACTAACTGTTTCATCTTTTCCCGGTTGGTTTTCTTATCTACCGGGCAGGGACTGACGATGACCGGTAAATTGTATTTACGGCAGGCATGAATGATATCTTTTTCCCAGGCAAAGATAAAAGGCCTGATCACCCAGATTTCTTTCCGGCTTAAAAAAGTCTTGGGAGCAAAAGTCGCGATACGTCCGGTGTAGAGCAAATTCATCAGGAAGGTTTCAATGGCATCGTCGGCATGGTGGCCTAAGGCCAGGACGTTTAAACCCCGTTCCTTCATATAATTATGCAAAGCTCCCCGCCGCATGTTGGCACAGAGGGAGCAAGGATTTTTTTCCTGTCTGGCTTCAAAAACGACTTTAGCGATGTTGGTCTTTTTAACTGAATAAGTAATATTATGCTCCTGACAAAAATCCTGGACATGTTGTAAGTTTAAACCTGGAAAACCTAAATCAATGGTGATAGCTTCCAGATCAAATTTCACAGGGCTAAATTTTTGGTACAAGTGTAAGGCGTAAAGCAAGGTAATGCTGTCTTTACCCGAAATGCCGACGGCAACCCGGTCACCGTCTTTAATCATTTCATAGTCGGTCGTTGTTTTCCTTAAAATACCTAATAACCTTTTCATTGAGTTCACCCTTATGCAGATAAAAATAATCTACTGACAATTTTAACTTAATTAACGCGAAAACCCAAGAAGCTGAAAACAGTAAAAAAATAATAAAAGAAGTTTATTTATACCTTACAAAGCTAGTGGTACAATGTTTCCGATACATTAAAAGGGAGTTCCTCTTTCCGGTTCCTATGTAGTGGAATAAGTTTTAGTTGATGAAATGTAAGTAATGTCAAGTAAATTTCAGGGATTCTTTATCTTAAGGGGATAGTGTGGCCTGTTAGGCTGTTAGCTATTCCTTTCTTTTACAGCTACCTTTAAATGGCATGGTTACTCCTTTTTAAGAGTAGTAAAATAAAATTAAGCAAAATTAAAATAGTTTAGAGGGAAGGAAATATTTATGTTTGACTTGGTTCTAAAAAACGGAAGGATTGTTGACGGTAGCGGCCGGGAACCTTTCTCCGGTGATGTAGGCATCAAGGAAGGGAAAATTGCCGCGGTAGGCCAGCAGCTTTCTGCTTTTAATTCACCCAGTATAGACTGCCAAGGGCAGATGATAACTCCGGGTTTTATCGATGTTCATAGCCATTGTGATCTGGTTCCTTTTATGACTGATCCTAATATGAAAAATTCGCGGGTTATGCAGGGTGTGACAACCGAACTGGTAGGCCAGTGTGGTTTGGGTGCCGTGCCATATGATCCTGCTACCATGGAGCCTTGGAGAGATTATCTCAAGGCTATCTTAGGTAATCCGGACGTTGATTGGACTTGGCGGGATTTTGCCGGTTTTGGTCAAGCTCTGGCCGGTGCTCCCAAGCAGAATCATGTGGCGGCACTGGTAACCCATGGTGCTCTCCGAGCCAAGGTTTTAGGTCTGGCTGACCGTATAGCCAGCCCTCAAGAGTTGGCAGAGATGGAAAGACTCCTTGCCCAAGCCATGGAACAGGGAGCTTTTGGCTTATCTTTTGGTCTGTCTTATTTACCGGGAGTATTTGCGCCTACCGAAGAGCTTTTAGCCCTTTGTAAGGTTGTGGCCAAATACGACGGAGTAATCATGGTCCACATCCGCAGTCATTCCCTTTTCGTGGTCGAAGCCATGCAAGAGATGATTGACCTAGCTGAAAAGTCAGGGGTCAAAATGCATATTTCCCACATGCGTTCTTATGCTAACCGGGAATATGGCATTAGCGGTTTAGAGCTGATTGAGATGGTGGAAAAGGCTAAAGCCAGAGGAATTGATATTACTTATGATCAACATCCTTACACGGCAGGCAGCACTCTGCTTTCCCAGGTTTTACCTCCCTGGGCTAAAGCAGGTGGGGCAGCGGAGATTATCGCAAGGTTAAAAGACCCGGCTGTTATTGCTAAACTGAAAGAGGATTATAAAAACGGGGGAAAGGAATATAACAACTGGGACAATAATGTCGGTATTTGCGGCTGGGATAATATTGTAGTAAGTGCTGTGAAAAAGAAAGAAAACAAGCGTTACCAGGGTAAAAGCTTACAGGAAATCAGCGAGATGATGGGTTTAGACGTGGTAGAAGCCACTGCCCGCTTTATAATCAGCGATGATGCTGAAAGCTGCATGGTAGTGCATAAGATGTTTACTGAAAAGGATATTGCCGACTTGGTAGCTTATCCACTCAGCCTGATCGGTTCCGACGGCATTCCGACAGGTAATCCTCATCCAAGACTGTTTGGTACTTTTCCTAAATTCTTCGGAACTTATGTAAGAGATAAAAAAGTTATGAGCTGGCAGGAAGCAGTGAAACGAGTCACAGCCGATTCGGCCGAACGCTTAGGGTTAAAGCATAAGGGACTGATAAGGGTAGGTTATGATGCAGATTTAGTAGTTTTTGACCCGGCTCAAATTCAAGACCAGGAAGATTATCTCAATTCGGCCAAAGCGCCTCTAGGCATTTCCTATGTCTTAGTTAACGGCGTGGTAACTAAAGATGGCGATCAAATTAAGAACGCTAACGCCGGCCAGTTCATCTTTAAAGCCTAAGTTTTACTAATGATAAATTTTATAAAATAACTTAAATTTTATCAAAAAAAGTATGGACAAATTAAGTTTGGTTTGTTATACTAGCCATAGTTAAAGTAATACTTAACTTGAGTTGTAGCAACAGACCCAGTTTAGATGCAGTAATTTTCCTGTAATATTTCCGTATTAATGCCTCTCCCACTCAAGTTAGATGTTGTTTTGAATATAGCTTAGTCGCACCAGGAGATTTACCAACTGACTCAGCAAGAAGGCTAAGAAATTATCGTACTATTATTTATTGCCTAATCGAACTAGGATCTGAAGCAAAAATAGAAGTTCAGTCGTTAAACCGGTCGGAGCAAAATTGGTACTAACATATGTTGCAAGATTCGTAGGTCTAATCTTTAAGCCCCTTTGGGGCTGCCAGATCTCGGCTTTTTTGCCGATAATATAATCTTCGAAGCACGCTGGATGGCGTGCTTATTTTTTTCTTTCGGTTTTTAATGCTCTTGGTTTTTTCGCTCCGTTTTCAGTGTTAAGGGAAAGGCTGTGATTAAATTGAGAAAGTTATTGTAAAGATAATTATTTCAAAAATGCTGCTAGTCGTGTCTAAGATTTGTATTCTGAGCTTACTAATTAAAAGAAGCGAGTTCTTTTCCGGAAACTCGCTTCTTGTCTAGGTAAAGTAATCTATTATAATTGAAAAAACTAACGACCAACGACTAATGACTATGTTACCTATCTCTTGAACCATTTCTGTTACCTATGTCCTGACCGAACACTTTTCACTTTTAACTCAACGCTCAAAACTCTTAACTCTTCTCTTCTCATTTTCAACTCTTCACTCTTAACTCTAAACTTACACAAAATTGACCTGTCCACCTTTTAAGCTCTCAATTTGGACCAAAGATTCTACCCGAATGTTCTTTTGGCGAAGACTTTGGCCGCCTTCCTGGAACAGTTTTTCAATGACGATGCCCACACCGACTAGTTTGGCACCTGCCTGTTCAATGATCTTGAGCAGACCGTGACTGGCTTCACCTGTTGCCAAAAAGTCGTCGATGATGAGCACCTGATCCTCCGGTTGAAGGTAAGTGTCCTGAACCACTATTTCCACCGGTTCTTGCCTGGTATAGGATTGAATACTGCCAACATAGGCGTTACTAGGGATGGTTGAAGGTGTCTTTTTTTTGGCAAAAACTACGGGCACTTGCATGGCCAAGCCGGTCATCAGGGCAGCCGCGATGCCTGAAGCTTCTACCGTTAAAATTTTGGTTATTTTACAATCGCTAAAACGCTTTTTAAACTCTTCACCAATGGCTTGCATTAATACAGGATCAATCTGGTGATTTAAAAAGGAATCTACCTTAAGAACATTTTCTGATATTACCTTTCCTTCTTTGCGAATTTTTTCCTTGAGAAGTTCCATGGTTACCTCCTGAAATCCGAATATTATATCACAATTATATTAAAAAGTTCGGGAAATGTAAATCTAAATTCAGCCTTGTTTGTCAAATATTCAGCTTCAGAAAATTATTGACAATGGATGGCAGCCGGATATAATACAAACAAAGACTGGAAAAATGGAGGTTTACTATGCTACATACCCTTGCTCTGCTTGTTGTCAACAGACCGACTGTTTTATCCCACATTTCAAGTTTAATCAGCCGGCGGGCCTATAATATTGAAAGCATTGCCGCCGGTCCAACGGAAGACGAAAACGTAACCCGAATTACTCTGGTAGTCAATTGTGAAGATGACGAGATTGACCAGGTGATCAAACAATGTGCCAAGCTGGTCGATGTTATCCATGTGACTGATTTGACTGAAATTCCTTCCATCACCAGAGAATTAGCAATGATTAAAGTCAAGGCCTCTAAAGAGCTGCGTACTGATATCGTAGATATTTGTAATATTTTCCGAGCAAAAATCGTCGACGTAAACCGGGAAACCATGGTAGTCGAGTTAACGGGGGAAACAGATAAGATTGACGCATTATGTGAAGTGTTACAGGAACATGGAATCATTGAAATTGTTCGGACAGGAAAGATTGCCATGTCCAGAGGTCCGGAAGCGGCTAAACACGGAATCGAGTAAGGAAAGTAAAAAAGCTTGTTGACAGAGTAAAAACTTGGTCAACAAGCTTTAGTTTTGCCTATGGGTTGATTTCGAAAGGTAAAATTATTTAGATAAAGCCGTGTGTTTGTAATTCTTCAATGAAATCACCAATATTTACAATTAACTGCTTACATTTTAAGAGGTGGTTGATACCCCATTTTCTTTTAATAAATCCAAATGGCTTCCGCCCGTTATAAGAATCTCCATGGGGAAAGAAATCAATACGGGAATACGAATGATTGCCACCAATAGTAATTGCATAATAATCATCATGATAAACTTGTTGTCTTCCGAGCTACAAGCTAATTCATTATCATCAGAAGCAGAAGCTGCAATGAAGATCAAAACCCTCTAGAGTTATTTTAATTTCAAGTAGTTGTTTTCAAAATTAATCCGGTTTTTCTCTTTGCTTAAATAATTATAAATACGGATAGCATTATTATCTGACTCATCATTTGCTGTTAATAATTCTTTTAAACCATACGCCAATTTTGCCATATAAGCAAAATACTCCTCTTGATAAGTAGTAAAATCCTCCTCGTTTATAGGATCAATGATATTCTCGTAAATATAGTAGGCAATAAACGAAAGACGGGGAGATTTATCCATAATTATCCAAGCGGTATTAATAGCGGCTATTTTTGAATCTAAAAGTTCTTCAGTTAGTAGATTTTGTTCCTTATACCCAACGATATCTTCCAATTCAAACATTACCGCTGCTAAGCACCAAAATTCATGGGAAGCTATTTGTTCTTTATAGCTATAACTCAATTTAAGCATGGCAAATATTAGAAAAATGATAATTGCCAGAAGAAACAAGTTCCTTTTATCACTTAAAAAATCTCTCATTCCAAACCTACCTCCTTTACAAAAAAGCATGGTAATAATATTATATGATAATTATAAACATTACAACAATTGGGCAAGAGAATTTACAAGAAGGCCAAAAGTCGCCTTTATAATAGTCGGAACGAGATAATTGGCCCAAAGACAAAGCCCAGGCGATCTAAAAAGATCATGGTGTCCCAATATTTAAAGACCTTGAGCAAGCGACTGTCAAATATGGTTATGTAGTAAAGAAATAGTCCTTAGTCACTAGTTGCCTGTCACCAGTGTTATTCACTGAACCGACTTTAACGTAAAAAGGCAGTAAGTGGGTAGTTCGCAAGCTATACAAAAAACAGAGGAAATGAACCCTCTGTTTTTTGTATGATTGGGATTATTTACTTCGTGTCTCCCCAAATATTAATAAACTTATCTCCGGGATGACTAATGTATATTTGAACTGGACCGTATACTTCTGTATTAATAACCATTTGTCTGTTATTTGAGCCAAATTCAAAAGGCTTATTTTCAATTTGGGAAGTTTCTGTTCCTTTGGTGTATCCACGGGCAATAATTCTAAATGCCTCTTCCCCATCATCTTCTCCTAAATAGAAGATAAGGGCTTCCCTAATAGCCATTGGGATACTGTTAGGTATTATTTTCCCGTCAGGCGTTTTTCCTCCGTTAATATTTTTAGAGTCAAATATTTTTATACTTAAGTTTATATAATAATCTTTACTGCTATCCCGATGGATATAGAATGCTTCCGACCAACCGCCCCTATCATTCAACTTACCTACCGGACTATAAGCTGCATTGAAAACAATATTCCCTGCATCACCATACCAGCCTTTGGATTCAAACAATGCTGCGTCTGCTTGAATATCTTTAGCATAATCCCCAGTATTAGAAGCCTTGGCATTGAGCGGAGTTGTCTTAGCCCACGGAGTCATGCCCGGAGGGGTGTTCTTGATGTATTCGTCTTGAGTGGTGCAGTAGTTAAGCGGAGTAATGGGAAGGCCATACTTGTCGTATTGTTCTTCAACTACCGGGCCACCAGTCAGGATAGTGATATAGTGGGCAAAGTTTTTATAGGTGTAGTTGACCGTACAGCCCATGCCCTCGCTGATAAATCTTAACGGGACGAAAGTCCTGCCGTTTTTTAAAATAGCCTGAGTATCCATCTTGACTGTTTGACCATTGACCAGGGCATTTTTACTGTTGATTGTGAGTACGATAGTCTTACTGCCCTGAATTGTGACTTTCATATTTTTAGCATCCCAGTCAACCTTGTATCCCAGAGCTTCACTGACGAAGCGGACGGGTACCAGGGTTCTGTTGTTGCTGTCAATGAAAGGCACTTCGTCCGGGAAGTTTATCTTTTTGCCGTCTAAGGTTACAACAAACGCATTTTGGGTTGCCGGTACGGCCCTAGTGTTAACTACGACTGAACAGAAAAAGAAGACCAGTATAATGATTAGGGGGAGAATCCATTTCCTGTGTGAGTGCAACCAAAATCGCCTCCTAAATTATCATAATTTGTTAAATAATTGCACTAATTCATATAGTACCATAAAAAGTGGAAAATACCATATAATACAGTATAATGTCGTGGGGTGATTGTGGGAAAATGGGAAGATAACTGGCGAACTGCTTGCAGTGGACTGCAAGCAGTTCGCCAAAAAATTTACTGAAAAATTGACTATAGGCAAAAAACGTTTTTATTGCCAATAGTCAATTTCAGTAATAGGCTCAAGTTAAATCCTTTCTAAACAAGCGGTAGCGTTTTATAATTTGACTGCCTGTATCATGGCTGATAAGCCTGTTAACAATCGTATTTCCTTCCTGGACAAAGGAAAGTTCGGCGCCGCTTATTCCGTCTTGCCGGGCTATGTTAAGAAGACGAGTAATCAGTAAAGCGCTTAGCCCCAGGTGCTGGTAGGAAGGTTTTACGGCCAGGAGGATCAGCCGCAGTGAGTTCTGCCTAAAGTTGGGCTGGGCCATTAAGAGACCTGCCGGTCTGCCTTCTACTTCCGCCCAAAGGAAATATTCCGGAGGGATAAGCCTGCGATGGCTGGCCAGAATAAAGTAGGCCTCTTTTTCTGTTAACGGGATATGCCCCCAGTTGTTTTTCATGGCTTGATTGTAGATATGGAAAAAGAAACGGGCTTCAGCGGCAAGCTTTCGGTAATTAAGGGGGCGGATCTTGACTCTGCCCGACCCTTGCAGCCGTTTACTGATGCGGAGGAGCCGTTCAGACAGCTTTTGGGAATCTTCCCAGGCATAAGCATATAAGTCATGGGAAGATTCCCAGCCTGCTTGGCAAATGAGTTTAGCATAATAAGGCGGGTTATAAGGAAGATAAAAGGGATTAGGCTGCTCAAAGCCTTCTATTAAGCATCCTAGATTATCACTGGTAGACAAGCTGATAGGGCCGAAGGCGGTCAGGCGCCGGCGCCCAGCCAACCACTCGCCTGCGACCTGGAGGAGCCTTCCGGCGATCTTCTGATCTTCCACACATTCAAAAAAGCCAAAGAAGCCCCAAGTTGGTTCCGGACACAAGTGGTCAACAGAAGCTACAATCCTGCCCAAGGTTTGCCCCTTCTCCCGGGCCAGGAAAGCAGTCCACTCGATATGGGCTAAAAAGGGATTAGAACTTAGCCGGAACTTGCGGTTGATTGCTTCCCACGGAAGCAGCTTTTCCAGTTCGCTTTTTTGATAGATTAACCCAGGCAAGCTTAAAAAATCGTGCCAGTCGGCTTTAGTTAAGACAGGGACAATTTCACAAGTCATTTGACTACTCCTTTTTGCTACAGCATATGAAGCAGGGTAAAGCATGTTGTCGATTTGGACAGATAACTTTATCTATGTAATTAGCAGCGTGCTATAATATATTTGAAACATTTGAAACAAATTAATTTCCTGAAGGGGTTGATCTAAATGGCCGATGTTCTTGAAACGATTAAAAGTAGGAGAAGCATCAGAGCTTTTAAGCCTGAACAGATTAGTGAGGAGAAATTACAGGAAATACTCCAGGCTGCTCTTTTGGCCCCCAACGCTATGAATCAACAGAAATGGCATTTTGCTGTAGTTCAAGACCAAACATTACTGGCTGAAATGGTAGAAGTGATTAAAGACAATATTTTGAAATCAGACAATGAGTTTCTCAAATCGAGAGCAAGCGCACCGGGCTATCATACTTTCTATCATGCTCCTACGGTAATCATGATCAGCGGTGATGAAAAAGCGCCTTGGATAGACATCGACTGTGGTATGGCTGCCCAAAATATCGTCCTGGCTGCTGAAGCTTTGGGCCTTGGCTCTTGTATCATAGGAACGGTCGGCATGGTCTTTACTTCCGAAAAGGCGGACAAGTTTAGACAAAAACTAGGTATGCCTGCCGGCTATAAACATATTATTGCTGTTGCCTTAGGCAGTAAGGATGCTACTCCGGGAGGAGCACCCGCCAGGAAGCAAGACGTAATCACCTATGTGAAATAGTAAATGTGAAGGATAATAACATCTTCCATCTTGGGTTACGCCTAAGTGGAAGATGTTTTTAGTTTCCTCAAATAAATTTGCGGTAACAGCAGCAACCCTCCTTGCATAAGATGTTATAAGCAGAAAAGGAGGGTCGGCTTATGCGGGAATATTCCAAAAAAGAGTGGAAGAGAATCTTTGAAGACAGTATCATGGACGAAATGTCTGATGCTGCTTATTATCGGGCTATGGAGAAATTTGCTCCTGACTACGAGGCTAAGGATATTCTTCTTAACGTGGCTGCCGATGAAGAACGCCACGCCAAGGAACTTATCAAGGCTTATGAAAGCTTATTCGGCTGCCGCTACGAATACCCCAAACCTCCAAAACCCATGATCAAAGATTATAGAAAGTCGCTTGAAGAGCGCTTCCACGAAGAGATGAATGCCTGCAAGAAGTATAAAGAATATTATTTATGCTCGCCTAACCAGCGGCTGCGGGATTTGTGGTTTGATCTTCAGCAGGATGAATGTAGCCATGCCAAATATATGCTGTTTCTCATGCTTAAATATGATTGTGGCCATAAAAATGATAAACCTGACCATGGCTGTGGGTGCGGAAGCAACCAGTATTAAATTTTTGCTTTAGGATAACAGCCATTGACTGTGAAAGTTAGCAAAGCTACATATGCTAACTTTTCTTATTTTGTTTGACTTTTTAGCTTACATTGGAAGGATTTTGCAGGAAAAAGTGTAATTAATATTTTAAATGATAAGGAAAAATAATATTAGGTGAGGGGGAGCTTTGAATGGACTTAAAGGGTAGTAAGACAGAAAAAAATCTTTGGACTGCTTTTGAGGGAGAGTCTAAGGCAAGAAATAAATACACATTCTATGCAAGTGTTGCTAAAAAAGAGGGTTATGAACAAATTGCCGATATCTTTTCCATCACAGCTGACAACGAGAAAGAACACGCTAAGCTGTGGTTTAAGTTCTTAGGTGGAATTGGCGATACGGCAGCCAACTTAAAAGATGCCGCTGCCGGTGAAAACTATGAATGGAGTCAGATGTACAAAGAGTTTGAAAAAGAAGCCAGAGAAGAAGGCTTTGAAGAAATCGCCAATCACTTCAAAAAAGTTGCCGAAGTTGAAGCAGAACATGAAAAAAGATATTTGGCTCTACTGAAAAATGTTGAAAACGGTACTGTCTTTAAAAAGGATGAAGTAGTTAAGTGGCGTTGCAGGAACTGTGGATATGTCCATGTAGGTAAAGAAGCTCCTGCTGTATGTCCAGCTTGCGCTCATCCGCAAAAATACTTTGAGCTCTTAGCTGAAAATTATTAAACCAGTAAAACTGGGAAAGGGGATATTATTATGTGGCGTTGTTCAATCTGTGGGTATGTCCATGACGGAGACAGTGCCCCGGAAAAGTGTCCTAAATGTGGCGCAGCTCAGGAGAAGTTTGAAAAGCTAGCCCAGGAAGACGCAGATAAGATTCTCCGCTCCAGATTTAGCAATGATTTACATATGCAACTGTCTACTCAGCTTGATGTAATTTTAGACATTGCTGAAGACGGAATTGAAGATAATTTGGACCCGGGTTGCTTAGCTATCTTTACCAAAGCTAAAGAGCAAGCTTTGATCCTTAAACAGATGATCAAAGCAGAAATCGCAACCCATATCAGCAAGGGTAAATGGCATTAATCGCATAAGCTGCAGGACGCCTCTAGCAGGCGTCTTTTTTATTTAGATTAATCAGTTTAGACTTATCTTAGATTTGACAAAAAAATACAGCAAAAACATATCGGAAACGCTTAGAATGTGTTAGAATGTTAGATGGTTGTTTAACCATATGCAGGAGATTGTAGTCATCCTTGGGATGAGAGGAGGAAAATAGTTAGTGAGAATGGTAGGAACCACTGCCAGGGGGATTCGGGCACCTATTATCAAAGCAGGTGACGACCTGGTCAGTATTGTTGTTGATTGTGTTTTAAAAGCTGCTCAAGCTGAGAGCTTCGAACTCCATGACAGGGATGTCGTTGCTATTACGGAGTCGTTGGTAGCAAGAAGCCAGGGCAATTATGCTACGCTTGAGCAGATAGCTCTTGATATAAACCGGAAATTTGAGGGAGATATTGCTTTGCTTTTCCCGATTTTAAGCCGTAACAGGTTTGCCCTGATCCTCGAAGGTATAGCGAAAAGCGGTAAAAAGATTCATTTGATTTTAAACTATCCTGCTGACGAAGTAGGAAATCACCTGATGGACGAAGATTTAATGGACGAATTAGGGATCAATCCTTATCAGGACGTGTTAAGCGAGACGGAATACCGCAAGCTTTTTGGGGAAAAGGTAGTTCACCCTTTTACAGGCATCGATTATGTAGAACTGTATAAAAACATTGCCAAGGATCAAATCCAGATTTACCTGGCTAATGATCCGCGGGTAGCTTTAAATTATTCGAAAGAAATACTGGTAGCCAATATCCACGACCGGCACAGGATTAAAAAGCAGCTGCTGAAAGCAGGAGCAAAACGGGTGTACGGCCTGGATGACATTTTGACCGAATCGGTTGGCGGAAGCGGCTTTAATCCTGAGTATGGCTTATTAGGTTCAAATAGGGCCACAGACGAAAAGGTAAAACTGTTCCCGCGGGACTGCCAGAGCTTGGTGGAAAAGATCCAGCAGGTTTTGTATGCTAAAACGGGAAAAATGTTAGAAGTTATGGTTTACGGCGACGGTGCTTTTAAAGATCCGCGAGGCAAAATCTGGGAATTAGCCGATCCGGTCGTTTCCCCTGGCTTTACCAAGGGACTGGTAGGCGTACCTAATGAACTGAAGTTGAAATACCTTGCCGACGGTGAATTAAGTAACTTGTCTTCTGAGGAAATGGGTAAGGCGGTTATCGAGAAGATCAAAAGCAAGGAAGCCAACCTGGTAGGCAAGTCAGAATCTTTGGGAACCACTCCCAGGCAGTTAACCGATCTTTTAGGAAGTTTATGCGATCTAATCAGCGGCAGCGGGGATAAAGGAACCCCTATCGTTTTGGTCCAAGGTTATTTTGACAACTATGCCTCTGAGTAACGTCGACCTAATTTGAAAGTAAAATATTTACAATTAAAAAGCGGTGTGGTATAATAACATAAATATATAACAATAGAATATTTTCTCTGTAACGCTGAATTCTCAATTTGTTGAGAAGCGGGGGAACCAAATTTTGGGGTGAATCCGATTTTGAAATTTCAGGTTCCAAATCGAGGTTTGAGTTAAGCCGGGTTTAAGCTTAAATTCGAATTTCGAGCATTGGAAAGAGAATTTCGAGTTGGTAGGGATAACTTTCGTCCCGAATCCGTCAGCTAACTTCGTAAGCGTAGGAAGGAGAGAAAGTCTGATAGTATTGCTTTGCCAATATCTTCTTCTTGCGTTGACAAATCCAAACCCGGTTCTGACCGGGTTATTTTTGTGTTATGGAAAGGAGAGGATATAGAATGATCAATGCTCAAGATGCTAAAGTTGTCAAAGGGAAAAAAGGTTTCCGTTTTGTTAAACCCGAACTGAGCAAAGAAGAGAAAAGGCAGATTGCCCTCAAGCGGGCTTCTGAACTAAAGAGCCGGATTTCCGATTATTTAGAAGCAAAAAAATCCATTCCCTGCGGCCTTGAACTTACCGAAGCCTTTCAAGAGAATAAAGCAAGAATATTACAGCTTTTAGGCGGGAAGGAAGAAGACTGGGTAAACTGGAAGTGGCAAATGGCTAACCGGATCACCACAGTTGAGCTGTTAAGCCAGATCATTCCCTTAACGGCTGAGGAACAAGCTCAGATTGAGGAAGTCGGCAAAAAATATCGCTGGGCCATTTCCCCTTATTATGCCAGTTTAATGCAAAGGGACAATCCCCTGGACCCGGTAAGATTGCAATCTGTTCCTTCTTATTTGGAACTTGTACCGGGCGGGGGTAAGGAGGACCCGATGGCCGAAGAGTTTACTTCTCCAGCCCCCTGTATAACCAGACGCTACCCTGACCGGCTGATTATTAACGTCACCAACGTTTGCGGCATGTATTGCCGCCATTGCCAGCGGAGAAGGAACATCGGTGAAACGGACCGGCATGCGCCGTTGGAAGCTATTGAAGAGGCCTTGGCCTACATCAGAAACAATCCGGAAATCCGGGATGTGCTGATCACAGGCGGAGATGCCCTGCTTTTAAGCGATGATATTTTAGACTGGATTTTAACGGAACTTGATCGGATTCCTCATGTGGAAATAAAAAGAATCGGGACCAGAACCCTGGTTACCATGCCCCAACGTATTACCCCCGAATTATGCGAAGTTTTAGCTAAACATCCACCGATTTATATTAATACTCAATTTAACCATCCCCAGGAAGTTACGGAAGAAGCTGCCTCAGCCTGCGATCGGCTGATCCGGGCCGGTGTGGTGTTAGGTAATCAAGCGGTGCTTTTGAAAAACATCAATAACGATCCCCATGTGATGAAAAGGCTGAATCAGGCTCTTCTCCAGATCAGGGTTAGACCCTATTATATCTTTCATGCCAAGTCGGTTAAAGGCACTGAGCATTTTATTACCAGCGTGCAAGAGGGCCTGGAGATCATGGAGAGCTTAAGAGGCTTCACCTCCGGTCTGGCCGTACCCGCCTATATTATCAATGCACCTAACGGCCTGGGTAAGACACCCATGTTGCCCGAGTATTTGCTCTCTGCCGGCAAAGATAGAATTCTGATCAGGACCTGGGAGAAAAAAGTATTAGAATATCCTAATTTAATTGATCAAAAATAAAGGTCAAAACTAAAATAAAAACAAGCTTCCACCGTTAAAGGGAAAGCTTGTTTTTTATTTAACAAAAAGTACGCTTTAAGTAAAAATTTGTTATAGTAAATACAGGGTTAAATTTCTTTGATAGCTTCGGTTGGACAAGAGTCAAGGGCTTCCTTGGCACAATCCTCCTTATCCTCCGGAACTTCATCAACTATGGCGTGAGATAACCCCTCGTCATTCCAATCAAAGACCTCAGGGCAGACGTCGATGCAAGCACCACAAGCAATGCAGAGGTCTTGGTCAACTGTTACTTTCATTGTTCATTCACCTCCTGGCTCTTTGAGGCATAGTTTTTACAGATATGTACCAATAAATGCATCATTTACTGATGACATTTTCTGCCGTGCGAGCTATCATAATTATAATATGATTGTTATTATTGTGTTATCATTAAGTAGAATATAACTATCTCTGTGGAACAAGTTGGTATTTAGCTCAACTGCATTATGTATGATACTAGTTTTGGATATATATTTCAAGTAGTAGTTATATTTTAGCTAAAAATCCAAGAAAAAATTTTTGAGGTGGATTGAATGCTTGACTATAGGCAACTGTTGGCTTTTGTCAACGTAGTGGAAGGCGGTAGTTTTACCCATGCGGCTAAAACCCTGTTCATGACCCAACCGGCCATTAGTTGGCAGATCAAATCTTTGGAGCAGGAATTAGAACTCCAGCTTTTGGAACGAAAAGAACGGCATATTGTCCTAACCGAAGCCGGCCGTTTGTTTTATACCCATGCCAGGAGGATTGTCCGGCAATATGAAGAAGCCATTAATGAAATGGAACAGTTTAAGGGCCTGGAAAAAGGACATCTGAAGATCGGAGCTAGTACGATCCCGGGAGAATACATCCTGCCTTCTTTAATCGGCAGTTTTAAAAACAAGTACCCCGGGGCAACTCTTACCATGCAAATTGCTGATACAGGAGCTATTATCGAGATGTTACTGGCCAATGAAATCCATCTGGGAATTACCGGTGCTAAACTTAAAGAGCCTAAGTTGGAATGGCATCCTTTTTTCAAAGATGAGGTAGTCCTGGTAGTTGGGAAAAATCACCCGCTAGCTCAAAAAGACTCTATTACTTTACAGGAACTAAAGCAGCAGGAATTTGTCGCCAGGGAGAAAACTTCCGGCACCTGGATGGTTGTCCGGGAAGAACTTCAAGCCAAGGGCTTTAGCAGCAGTGACTTAAAAATCAACATGGAAATTGGCAGTACCAGGGCGGTTATTACGGCAGTGGAAGCAGGCCTGGGCTTAAGCTGGGTATCCCGCCTGGCCGTGCAGGATGCTCTGCGTTTAGGGCTGCTTAAAGAGCTTCCGGTGGAAGACTTAAAGATTCAACGGGATCTCTACCTTACCTATAATAAGAAGAAAACCCTCAGTCCTCTGGCTCAGGAATTTATTGAGCATATTTTAAATAAATAACCCTCTGTTGGTGATGGAAAATGTTAAAAAAAGTTAGTGCGGATCTGCTGGTAGCTGATTTTGTTAAACCTGCAATCGTCCAAGCCAGTCCACAAGAACTGGCCCTGGCAGGACATCCGGTTGTCGGACCTCATACTTCCTTGAGCCAAGTTATTGATCCTTTGCTTCAAGGGGCTACCGTTTATGTGGCTGACGAACAAGAAGGCCTATTAGGTGTGGTTGATCAACTCAAAGTCCTGCAGGCTCTGTGGAAAGCCCTTTTAACTACTGAAAGTCAGCTGGAGACAGCTTTAGCTACGGTTCACGATGCGGTGACCATCATTAATGCGGAAGACGAAGTGGTAGGTTGGAGCAAAAAGGCCGCCGAAATGTATAACATTACGCCTGAAGAGATCTTAGGCCAAAAAATTAACAACTTTTTCTCCAGCTTAGTGGTGACCCAGGTTATTAAAAGCGGCGAGGTGCGGGATTCTTATCATCAACCTTGCGAAAATACTTATGTACTGATTAATGCTTCCCCTGTTAAAATTGGCGATAAAATCGTCGGCAGTCTGGGAGCGGAAAGGGACATTACCGAAACGGTTTACCTCCATAACGAGCTTTCCAAGGCAAGTTCAAAAGTACGCTCCTTACAGGCGGAAATCAGCAAGATCACGCCCCGGGAAGACGCCTTTGCCAGGATCATGGGCAAGGGTAAGGCCATGCGGGAGGTAATTGCTTTAGCTAAGCGGGTGGCCAAGACCAACGCGTCTATTTTAATTACAGGAGAAAGCGGGACGGGTAAGGAGCTCTTTGCTGAGGCTATCCACCAGGAAAGCAGACGAAAAGACTATCCCTTTGTAGTGGTTAATTGCGACGCTATCCCAGCCAGTCTCTTTGAAAGCGAACTCTTTGGCCAAAGCGGTAGTTTTGATAAAGAGGGAAAGCTTGTGACTGCCCATGGCGGTACGATCTTTTTTGACGAGATTGACGGCCTGGGACTTGATATGCAGTTAAAACTTTTACGTGCCTTGCAAACTAAAAAAGTTTATCCTGTAGGAGGTAAGGACCCGGTTGAGATCGATGTGAGGGTTATTTCCGCTTCAACCAAAGACTTAAAACAGCTTATTCGGGAAGGCCTTTTCCGGGAAGATTTGTATTATCAATTGAATGTGGTTTCTCTCCAGATTCCGCCCTTGCGGGAAAGAAAAGAGGACATTCCTGACCTGGTTTATGCCCTTGTCCAGGAGTTTTCCCAAAACTATGGAGTGATCAGTGAAATCGAACCGGAATTAATGACCGTCCTCCTCAATTACCCATGGCCGGGTAACATCACCGAATTGAGGAACGTAGTGGAAAGGCTGGTCATTTTAGCGGAAGGTGAAACTCTTGCGGTTAAAAACCTGCCTGAGCCTTTAGTCCGGTGGCAGAAAACTGCCGGCGACTTAAAAACTTCCAAACTAAACGACTTGACTGACCGGACCGAACGGGAAGTGATCCTGCAGGCTTTGGAAAAAGTGAACGGCAATAAGTCTAAAGCGGCTGAACTTTTAGGCATTCCCCGGAGTACACTATATTATAAGTTAAAGACTTTAAAACTTTTGTAATTAAAATATATATATTTTTTTGCGAAAAGTGTCTAAAAAATTGACACCAGTGCCAAAAAATTGTTCAAAAAGTACTAGACAGAGTTCCTGTTTAGGTCTAAACTTTAAGTAGTTATCTTGCGTATAGATCAGAAGTTGAAATGGAGTGAGTGATTTGAAGAAGAGATTAACAGCTCTCGCGCTGACTTTGAGCATTTTAACCATGCTGGTTGGAGGATGCGGAAGCAGTTCCGACTCAGAGGACGTGATCAAGATCGGCTTCTTAGGTGCTTTGACCGGAGAAGTTGCTTCTTATGGAATTTATACCTTAAAAGGTATGCAACTGGCTGTAGATGAAATTAACGAAGCCGGTGGTGTGCTGGGTAAAAAACTGGTCATCGTGGAAGCAGACAACAGGGGCGATAAAGGGGAAATAGCCAACGTAACCCAGAAATTTATCACCAAGGACAAGGTGGCGGCTATTGTCGGTGACCCGACTACCGGCGGCACCATCGTTGCTGCCCAGATTGCCCAGCCTAACAAAACCGTCTTGCTCTCTGCCGGTGCTGTTGGCGCAGGAGTAGTAGAAATCGGTGATTACATCTATCGTAATACCCTGCTGGATTCAGTAGCTGCTCCGGCTGTGGTGAAATACTTAAAAGAAAACTTAGGCTGGAACAAGGTTTGTATCGTAACTTCCAAAAACAACGATTACAGTGTAGGACAGACGAAAGTTTTCAAAGAGGCTTTGGCTGAAAACGGTGTCGAAGTACTGTCTGAAGAATTTTTCCAAGACAAGGATACCAATTTTAGCGGTCAAGTGACCAACATTAAAGCTAAAAATCCTGACGGTATCGTTTTTACCGGTTATTACACCGAAGGCGGCCTGTTCATGGCTGAAGTTCATAAACAAGGACTCAATTTAAACATGGTTGGCGGCGACGGTTTACTCTCCAACGAATTGATTAAATTAGGCGGGGAAGGAGTAGAAGGCAGCATGGTCTTTGCCGGCTTCTCTCCCGAACAGCCTGATGAAGCAACTGCCAAATTTATCGAAGAATACAAGGCCAAGAACAACGGAGAGGAACCTGATATGTTCGTAGCTCAAGGCTACGATGCAGTGAAGATCCTGGCCGCTGCCATGGAAGAAGCAGGCAGTGCCGATCCTACGGTCTTTAAGGACGCTTTAGCTAAGACCAAAGATTTCCCCGGTGTTTCCGGTACTACTACCTTTAGGGAAAACAGGGAACCTATTAAAAGCCCGGTAAACCTGTTACAAGTAAAAGACGGTAAATTCTCCTTGCTGGCCAAGATTCCCGTCGAAATGGATTAATTTAACACGAATGGACCGGTCCCCAGTTGTATCTTAGACTGGGGACTTCAAGTTGCCTGAAAGAGACTAGACCGGAGGGAAATGTATGCTTTTAGAACAACTTTTAAACGGGATAACGGTAGGCGCGACCTACGCCCTCATTGCCTTGGGTTATACGATGGTCTACGGTATCATCACTTTGATTAACTTCGCCCATGGCGAAATTTTCATGGTAGGCGCTTTTGTAGGCCTGTTCCTCACCCGTTACCTACATTTAAATGTCTTCATAGGAATTTTTGGAGCAATGCTGGCCTGTATGCTCTTAGGCATTTTGGTAGAGCGGATTGCCTACAGGCCTTTACGCCGCTCCTCAAGGCTGTCGGCGTTGATCAGCGCCATTGGGGTTTCCATCTTTTTATCTACCCTGGTACAACTGATCAGGGGACCTCAGACTACTAATTATCCTTCTGATGTAATCAGCAATACGATTTATACAGTCGGTTCCGTCCACATTTCCAAGTTACAGCTGATCATGATTTTAGTATCAGCCGGATTGATGCTGGCTTTACAGTTTATCGTCAAATATACCAAGATGGGGAAAGCCATGCGGGCTACTTCCCAAGACTATGACGCAGCAAGTTTGATGGGTATTAATATTAACCAGGTTATTTCCTTTACTTTTGCTCTGGGCTCGGCTTTAGCTGCAGCCGGAGGAGTGCTGGTCGGCATTTATTTTAACGCTGTCGGTCCTTTTATGGGAACTTCAGCCGGCCTAAAGGCTTTTGCGGCTGCTGTACTAGGTGGCATCGGAAGCATTCCGGGAGCCATGCTGGGAGGTCTCCTCTTGGGTATAGCGGAAATTGCGGCTATAGCCATGGGTAAATCATCTTACACTGATGCCATTGCTTTCGGCATTCTCTTTTTAGTCCTTTTAATTAAGCCAACAGGGATTTTAGGTCGTCCTGTTCAGAAGAAAGTGTAGGTGCAAGAACTTGGAATTTCTGTTTAATGCTTATAACGCGCGAATTATCATTAATATTGGAATTTATATCATCATGGCATTAGGGTTAAATTTAATTACCGGTGTTACCGGTCAGCTATCTTTAGGTCACGCTGCTTTCATGAGCCTGGGCGCTTACGCTTCCAGCCTGCTGACCATGAAGCTGGGCGTACCCTTTGGCTTTGCTCTCTTGGGCGGTGCGCTGACAGCAGCCCTGTTCGGGGTTTTACTTGGCTTTCCGACTTTGCGCTTAACCGGTGATTATCTGGCCATGGCAACTTTAGGTTTTGCTGAAATTGTGCGGGTGGTCTTGACCAATATGGAGATAACCGGCGGGGCTCTCGGCCTTTCACCTATTCCCCAGAAGACCAATCTGTTGCTTGTTTTCGTCTTTGTCATTTTAGTTGTTTTTGCCATGGTGCGCATTGAAAATTCCCGTTTTGGCAGAGCTTTGATGGCTATCAGGGAAGATGAGATTGCTGCCGAAGCCATGGGGATCAATACTTTACGTTACAAAATCATGGCCTTTGCCATCGGTTCTTTTTGCGCCGGCTTGGGCGGTTCTCTGTACGCCCACTTTATTACCTATATCAACCCGGTGGATTTTAATTTTAACAAGTCCATTGAAATTCTGAACATGGTTGTCCTGGGCGGCATGGGAAGCATTCCCGGTACGATTTTAGGTTCGATAGTCTTAACGATTGCACCTGAGTTCTTACGCTTTGTGGAACAATACAGGATGCTCTTTTACGGTGCTCTTCTGGTAATCCTGATGATCTTCCGCCCCAACGGCTTATTAGGCGGGGTAAATTTCACCGAGTTGGTGTTAAGAACATTTAGAATCAAGAGAAAGTCCCGGGCTGCTTCCGGCAAAAAGGAGGGTGTTAGATGAGCCTCTTAGAGCTAAAAAAAGCCACTATCCATTTTGGCGGTTTAGTGGCTGTAGAACGTGTGGATTTAACCATCAATAAAGGTGAAATTTTAGCTCTGATCGGTCCTAACGGGGCGGGAAAAAGCACCATTTTTAACATGGTGACCGGCATCTACCCTCCGACCGAGGGTCACATTTACTTTGACGGACAAGAAATTACAGGTTTAAAACCTTATCAGATTACGGCCCGCGGTGTAGCCAGGACTTTTCAGAATATCCGGCTTTTTAAAGACTTGGCGGTACTGGATAATGTGAAAATTGGCTGTCACAATTATACAAAGAGCGAATTATGGGGAGCCTTAACCCATTTACCTCATGTAAAAAAAGAAGAAGAAGAGATTACCTCTAAAGCTTTAGAGTGCTTGGAGATCACAGGTCTATCCAATAAAAAAGACGAGCTGGCTAAAAATCTTTCCTACGGAGAACAGCGCCGGCTGGAAATTGCCAGAGCCTTGGCTGCCAATCCTAAGCTTCTTTTGCTGGATGAACCTGCAGCCGGGATGAACTCGGCTGAGAAGGTAAGCTTAGCTGAGATGGTTCGCCAAATCCGAAATATGGGTATAACCATTTTCTTAGTAGAGCATGACATGAAATTTGTCATGGGCCTTTCCGACCGGATAGCCGTTTTGGATTACGGGCGAAAGATTGCCGACGGCCGTCCGGAAGAAATTAAGAAAAATCCTGAGGTAATAGCTGCCTACTTAGGAAAGGATGTGCTCTAATGCTTACCGTTGAAAACTTGAGTGTCAGTTATGGAGCTATCAAAGCAGTAGATAATATTAACTTTAAGGTGGATGAGGGAGAGATTGTTGCCTTAGTCGGAGCTAACGGCGCCGGTAAGACTACTATTCTCAGGGCCATCTCAGGTTTGATCGATAAGGAAAAGGGTGAAGTTTTCTTTCAGGATCAGCCGATTCATAACCTACCTCCCCACCAGATCGTAGCTTTAGGCATTTCTCATGTGCCGGAAGGCCGGCGGGTTTTTCCTCTGATGAGTGTAAGGGAGAATTTAGAGCTTGGTGCTTTTGGCCGGAAAGACAGGAAAGAGATACTGGCTGACATGGAACAGGTCTTTGCCAGGTTTCCCCGTCTGAAGGAACGGGAGCTTCAGCTGGCCGGTACTTTAAGCGGCGGGGAACAACAAATGCTGGCTATAGGTAGGGCCTTGATGTCCAGACCTCGTTTACTCTTGATGGATGAGCCTTCCATGGGACTGGCCCCCATGCTGGTCCAACAGATTTTTGAAACGGTAAAAGAGATTAATCGGTCGGGAACCACTATCTTGCTGGTAGAACAAAACGCCAGGATGGCTCTGTCCATTGCTAACCGGGCTTATGTACTGGAAACCGGGGAAATAGTCCTGGAAGGAGAAGCTCAGGAGCTGGCTGAAAATCCTCAGGTCAAGAAAGCTTATCTGGGAGAGTAAGAAGATGAGTAAACCTTATGTGGCCATTTTGCTAGGAATAATGGCCATTTCTTTTGGTTCCATTTTTGCCAAGCTTTCTGTGGCTCCTTCCCTGATTATTGCCGCTTATCGTTTAGCTCTGGCCGTACTTTTGATGACTCCTTTTATCGTTTTGGCAAAGCCCAAAGAGTTTCAAAAAGTTGATAAAAACGTGTTAGGCTGGACTTTTTTAAGCGGCTTTTTCCTGGCTTTACACTTTGCTACTTGGATAAGTTCCTTAAAATACATTACCGTTTCCAGTTCGGTTGTCTTAGTAGCTTTACAACCGGTTTTTGTTGCACTCGGTTCCTGGCTCTTCTTAAAGGAGCCGATTTCCCTAAGGGGAATCCTTACCGGCAGTATTGCCTTAATCGGCACCTTTATCATCGGCTTGGGAGATTTAAGTTTGGGCAGAGATGCCCTGTGGGGTGATCTCTTAGCCGTTATAGGAGCATTATTTGCGGCACTTTACTGGATGGTGGGACGGGTAGCCAGAAAAAGCTTAAGCGTCAGTGTTTATACTTACCTGGCTTACGGTGTCAGTGCTGTCCTGCTTTTGGCTATGGCTGCTTTTCAAGGTATTCCTCTGTTTAGCTATCCGGCCAGGGAGTGGCTATTGTTTTTAGCTGCAGCCCTGATACCTACGCTGGGAGGCCATTCCTTATTTAACTGGGCTTTAGGCTATGTGCCTTCCTTTGTAGTTTCGGTGGCCATCTTAGGCGAGGCCATTGGAGCGACTATTTTGGCTTTCCTGCTCCTTAAAGAAATACCGACAAATACTCAGCTTACAGGCGGGGTGTTTATAATCCTGGGCTTATATTTATTCCTGCGGGAAACAGCAAAAAGTGAAGTAAAAAGCGAAACTTAACATAAAGACGTAGAGACCACCTTTTGACAGGTGGTCTCTATGTTAAAGAGTTAAAAAGCTTTGCACTTTTCAACTCTGTAAGCATATTTTTTCCGGGCTCAAGGAAAATATGAAAAGAAAATTTTTGAAGCATTCTAAAAAAATACCTCCTGGAATAGTTATGTGGAAAAAAGCTTCTTGGAGGTAAAGTCATGTTTTTTTCCTTCAACAGATTTGTTCTGGGTATGGCAAGTTTACGCATAATTTCAAGCATGATTGAGTTTGCTGCTGCCCTTTTGATGCTGAAATTTAATCGGGTGGAAAGCGCCTTAAAAGTAAATGCGGCTTTAGCCTTAGTGGGACCGGCAATTATGCTGACAGTAACGACTCTTGGCTTATTCGGCTTAGCCGGGAAAATGCCTTGGCAAAAAATGGCTTTTGTGATTTTAGGCGTCTGTTTGATTTTTTATGGGCTTAATTCACGATAATACGGCCTATGTATGACGGTTATGCAGGAAAAAGACGTGTGCTTAGAGAGAGGTGTCTCTTGACCGCTGTTGCGGAACAATCATTCACCTCCTGACATGCGTGAAGGATTAGGACATGCTGGGAATGGCAGGGTAAATTTTCTAGTAGTATTATGCATTTTTTATCCCCTTGTAACTAATGCCAAGGCGGGAGAATAAATTAGGTATTAGAAACGCAGTTGTTACTGCAGCTTGAACAAGGGGAGATGAAAATGGTGACTTATCATGATAATGGTAACTGGACTGACATCTTGGATTTTCCCTTAACAGGGAGAAATACCAAACCTAGGGATAAAGGCGTAACCATGGTGATTGATAAGGGCTTGGGGTTGACGGAAACCAGGGAACTGTTAGAAATGGCAGCGGATTACATAGATTTCATTAAACTTGGCTTTGGGACCTCGGCCCTTTACGCTGGCAATATTTTGCGGGAAAAGATTAAACTGGTTAAATCTTACGGCGTGGATATCTATCCCGGAGGCACTTTTTTTGAGGTTGCCGTTTCCCAGGGGAAACTTGATGCTTACCTGCACAAATCCAAAGAGTTAGGGTATACTTTTATCGAAGTCTCCGACGGAACCATTGAGATGAGCCCTGAGTTACGGGCTGAGTGCATCGCCAGAGCGCAAAAACTCGGCTTTAAAGTTATTTCCGAAGTGGGTAAAAAGGATGCTCGGGATTCGGTTGCTTCGACTCAGATACATAAGCAAATCAGAGCTGATTTAGAACAAGGAGTTTATAAGGTGATTGTAGAAGGAAGAGAGTCGGGCAAGGGTGTAGTCATCTATGATGAACACGGTTTGATTAAGGAGCAGGAACTGGAAGAAATGTTGAAGATCATTCCTGATTTGGACTGTATCCTTTGGGAAGCTCCCTTAAAAAACCAGCAACAAGAGCTGATCATGCGCTTTGGCCCTAATGTAAATCTTGGCAACGTAGCTCCCGGGGACATATTAGCCGTGGAAGCATTACGGGTGGGTCTAAGAGGCGATACTTTAAGGGCTGCTTTGCATATGAAAAAGGTCAAACAGGCAGGCGAAAGTATAGCCTTAAGATTGGGAGGATAGAATGGAACTCGATGTAATCTTTACAGCAAAAGAAGTAGAAACGGTTTTAGTTGAGGAGAAAAATGCGGTGGTAATTGACGTGTTACGAGCCACGACCACCATGATTACCGCTCTGGCAAACGGTTGCCGGGCCATTATACCGGTCATCCAACCGGAGGATGGCATAAAACTCTTAAAGGAGAGAATTGAGGCTGGTGGGCAAAGGAACGCTTATGCTTTAGGGGGAGAAAGAGGCGGACTGATCATTCCCGGTTATGATTTCGGCAATTCTCCTTTGGAATATAACCCGGAAAACATTAAAGGCAAAACATTGATTTTCTGTACTACTAACGGAACTTTAGCCATCAATAAAGCCCTAAATGCTAAAAGGCTTATGCTTGGCGCTTTAGTTAACGGCAAGGCAGTGGCCGGAGAGCTTAAACGTTTTGGCGATCCGGTAGCAATCGTCTGTGCCGGAACCGAGGGCTGCTTTACGCTGGAAGACACTCTGGCAGCAGGCCTAATTATTGCTGAACTGCTGGCAGCTAAGCAGAACTTAAAGCTAACTGACCGGGCAGTAGCTGCCTTAGCCTTGTATCGCTATTATGAGCAGGATTTGGCTCAGGCCGTAAATTTAAGTAAACACGCCAAAAGGCTTGCTGTCCTTGGTTTTACGAACGATCTGGCCTACTGTGCCAAGAAGAACGTGTTTGACCTTGTGCCTTTTTTACACGATAAGGAAATAGGCCTGCTTTAAGCGGGACGTTGAACTTTGCCTGATACTCTTTAGGTTTCAGACTTCGATTTACCTTCTAAACGGCCGCCGCCGGCATATAATATGTAAGAAGCAAGAGGCGGGGGCTGAGGATGCAAAGTTCAACTTTTTTGATGTTATTGATTTTCTTACTTGGTATTTGGGGTAAATCCAGTGTAATCGCGGCTGCGGCCGGAATCTTATTAGTTCTCCAGGTTACCAATTTCCAGTCCCTCCTGCCTGTTTTAGAACGGCGAGGCTTGGAAATAGGCCTGGTCTTTTTGGTAATTGCCGTACTTGTGCCCTTTGCCACAGGACGCGTATCTCCCAGGGAATTGCTTAGATCATTTGCGACAGTACCGGGTATTATCGCCATTGTAAGCGGAGCTGTTGCAACGGTGATGAACGGAAGCGGTTTAGATCTGCTTCAGCGGGAACCTTCCCTGATGATCGGTCTGGTTATAGGTTCCATCATCGGGGTTATTACCTTTGGCGGGATACCTGTAGGTCCCTTAATGGCAGGCGGCATTGCGGCAGTTTTGCTTAAGCTTGTCAGGCTGCTCAGGTAAATAAGTTAGAAGCAAGGGCGTGTCTGTGTCTTATTGGAGACACTGACACGTTCTGTATTTTTGTTAGGTTAGCAGTCTCCAGAAGTCAACAGTTTATTACTTGTCCTGTCACTTTGCCTTAATTGATTTGTGACATACTGGGTACTTCGTGATATTACCTTTTAGAGGAAAGTGGCGGTGAAGTAGGTTTAGAGTCGGGGCGAACGATTGTTTCGCATTGGACGTATCTTACGTTGGTGAGCAAAACTCGAAACTAAAGAAGTGTATCCCTTTTTCCTCTTTTGGCTATCCTAATCTTGCTAAGTTGGCAGTGACAATAGCGGGCAAAAGAGTTACAATTTTAAAGAAGAAAAGAATATTTTTAATTACTAACATAAATTATTTTTATAAGGAGAGATTATGGTTGGGACAGAACGGAGAAGCTTTACGCTTAGAAATAGAGAAAATTGGTAGAGCAGATGGGGCCAGACTTTTTGGCGTAGCCGACTTAGTACCTGCCCGTGATTATATCGAAGAAATTTACGGCCCTGAGTTAATCCACCTGGAAAAGGCGGTTGTGATGGCCTTACCCTATCCGGTTGATATTGTCAACCAGCTAAAAGAAGGGCCTACCCATACTTACCTGTATTACTATAATGTGCTCAATACCAGCTTAGACGAGTTGGCCTTGAAGGTTGCTTTGTATCTACAGGACCAAGGTTATGAGGCTTTTCCCGTTCCTGCTTCCCAGCGGGTTACACCGGATAAATTGGGAGGTATCTTCTCCCATCGTTTGGCTGCTAATTTAGCCGGCATCGGCTGGATTGGGAAAAGTTCTAACTTGATAACGCCGGAATACGGTCCCCGGGTTAGGCTAATAACAGTTCTAACCAATGCACCACTTCCTACGGACAAGCCTATGGAAAATCGTTGTGGCAAATGTGAGGCCTGTGTTAAAGCCTGCCCCGCTTCAGCCATTACCGGTGAACCTTTTAGGGAAGGGGATCCTTTGGGGGTAAGGTTTGACAGCAAGGCCTGTGACGAATATTTAACTAAAGTACGAATGAGTTTTGGCAAAAGAATCTGCGGTAGATGTTTAGCTGCCTGCCCATGGGGCACAAAGGCTAATAAAGGAGGATACGTTGATGACTAAAAATACCGGTGGTAAAGAAAGTGAAAAACGTTTATGCTGGCAGATAAAAAACGCTTGGGAAAAGATGGACGAGGAAGAAAAAAAGGAAGTCTTTTCCTTTGCCGAGGGCTATAAAAAGTTTTTAAACCGGGCTAAAACGGAACGGGAAGCCGTAGACTTTATGGTTGAAAGGCTTAAGACTAACGGCTTTAAAGACTTAAGGGAGTTTAGCCAAGGATTGAGCGCGGGAGATAAATTTTACCTGGTCAACAGGGGTAAGATGCTGGTGGCCGGGGTTATGGGCAGCGAGCCTTTGACTAATGGAGTGCGTCTGGTAGGTTCACATGTGGATGCACCCCGCTTAGACGGCAAACCCAACCCGATTTATGAGAGTAGTGGTTTTGCTCTTTTCAAGACCCACTACTACGGCGGAATTAAAAAATACCAGTGGCCGGCTATACCCTTGGCCTTACATGGAGTGGTAATCACGGCTGAAGGCGAGAAGATCACCTTGACCATTGGGGAAAATCCGGAAGATCCGGTCTTTACCATTACCGACCTCTTACCCCACCTGGCCAAGGACCAGATGAAAAAGACCATGAGTGAGGGGATTAGCGGGGAAAGCTTAAATCTACTTTTAGCTACCATTCCCCATGCCGATGAGGAAGCCAAAGACCGGGTTAAGCTAGCTGTTTTAGAGTACCTGTCTGACAACTACGGTTTAGTTGAAGAGGATCTGGTCAGTGCGGAAATAGAAATAGTGCCGGCAGGTGAAGCCCGGGATGTAGGCCTGGACCGGAGCATGGTAGGCTTTTACGGTCAAGATGACCGGGTATGTGTTTTTGCCAGCTTTGAGGCTATCCTGGCTACTGACAAACCGCTGAAAACGGCTATTGCCCTTTTCAGTGACAAAGAAGAAATCGGCAGCATGGGTAATACGGGGGCCCAGTCCAGGTTTTTAGAATATGTTATTGCCAAACTTTGTGCTTTAACTAAGCTGGAAGGAGTAGCTACTGTCTTGGAAGTCCTGGCTAATTCGGAAGCCCTTTCGGCAGACACCACGGCTGCCATTGATCCCAACTATGAAGAAGTAAGCGATAAGCAAAACGGTGCTTATTTAGGCAAGGGAGTTGTCCTGACCAAGTATACAGGAGCCAGGGGTAAATACGATGCTAACGATGCCCATGCCGAATATGTAGGAAAGATAAGAAGGCTCTTTAATGAGGCCGGCGTTGCCTGGCAGATCGGTGAGATGGGCAAGGTTGACCAAGGTGGCGGCGGTACCATAGCCCAGTATCTGGCTAATTTAGGCATTGAAACCATCGACTGCGGTCCGGCCTTGTTAGGACTCCACTCTCCTTTTGAAGTAGCAAGCAAAGCAGATTTGTTCATGTCCTATAAAGCCTATAAAGCCTTTTTTGCGTAAAATCCTAGGAAAGGAGAGGTGACAATGGGGGAAAAAGTTCGCTTAACCCGCACGGCTAAAGCCGCCGGTTGAGCAGCCAAAGTGGGTCCGGGGACTCTTACAGCAATTTTGTCCACTTTGCCTAAATTTGAAGATCCAAGGCTCTTAATCAGCGGCGCCACCATGGATGACGCAGGTGTTTACCAATTAACGCCGGAAATTGCCCTGGTGCAGACGGTAGATTTCTTTACACCCATGGTAGATGATCCCTATACTTTCGGGCAAATTGCGGCAGCCAACAGTTTAAGTGATGTCTATGCCATGGGAGCTAAGCCTGTTACGGCCATGAACGTAACGGCCTTTCCCACCAATTGTATGGATTTAGGTATTTTACGGGATATTTTAGCCGGCGGTGCCGATAAACTTATTGAAGCTGAAACCTTGCTGGTGGGGGGCCATACGGTGGAAGACGATGTGCCTAAGTTCGGCTTGGCTGTAACCGGCATAGTGCATCCTCATAAGATCTGGGCTAACCGGGGCGCCAAGCCTGGCGACCTTTTAGTCTTAACCAAGCCTATTGGTGTTGGCATAATCACTACGGCTATTAAGGGTGAATTAGCCACTCCGGTAGAAGAAAAAGCAGCGGTTAAAAGCATGACTACGCTAAATAAGCTGGCTTCTGAGGTGGCTCATCAATTTGACGTTCATGGCTGCACCGATATTACAGGCTTTGGCTTATTAGGTCATGCTTACGAAATGGTGGCTGACAGTGAGGTTAGTTTTGTCATCAATGTGAAGCAAGTTCCAGTTTTAGACGGAGTTAGGGAATATGCGGCTATGGGCATTGTTCCGGCCGGGGCCAGACGCAACCTGAAGCATATTGAGGATAAGGTTATCTGGCAGGGTCAAGTAACGCCGGAGGATAAGGACATTTTATGTGATCCTCAAACATCCGGCGGTTTACTTCTGGCCTTATCGGAAGAGGAAACCAAAGTTTACCTGGAAAGGTTGGCAGAAGCCGGTGGAGAAGGATTCATCATCGGTTATGCAGAGCAAACAAATCCTGGGAAAATTATTGTTAAGGGGGAATAACAATGGAACATCAATTAGACGTAAGGGGACTTGAATGTCCGCAACCGGTTATCTTAACCAAGAAGGAACTGGAAAAAGAAGACGTAACAACAGTTGTAACCATTGTTGACAACGAGGTTGCCAGAGATAATGTGGTTCGCTTTGCCAAAAACCTAAACTACGAGGTAGAAGTTGAGCAGAAGGATAATGATTACTATATTCGCATTTGTAAGGGACAAGGGACTGAACTGGAAACCGGATTACAAGCCAATCCCGAAACAGTATTTATTGTTTTAGGTGATAAACTGGGACGTGGTGATGACGAACTGGGCAGCATTTTAATGCGCAGTTTCTTTTACAGTCTCTCGGAAAGCGAAGGCAGACCAGGAACTTTGATCTTTATGAATTCAGGCGTTAAATTGGTAACCGAAGGTTCTCCGGTTTTAACCGAGCTAATGGCCGTCGAGAAGAAAGGAACGGAAATTTTAGCTTGTGGTACCTGCCTGGATTATTATAAACTAAAAGAAAAACTCTGTGTCGGCTCGGTTACCAATATGTATGCCATTGTAGAGAAGATGAATGCGGCAGCTAAAGTAGTTACCTTGTAGAAACCAGAGTTACCTGTTAAGGGGATTTTCCATGAACCGTTTTTTCTGGTTAGCCATAGCCCTAATCCTTTTAGGGCTATTTTGGCTTAAAAAAAAGAATAAGAAGGCGCAGGTTGAGGGTAGCGAATGGCCCTCCCGTACTTGGGACAAGAAGTCTTTAGAAAATAAATTATTTTTGGCTGACCCCTGGGAAGTGGCGAGCTGGTTGACCGGCACTTTTACCGCCAGAGAGGATTTGTGGCCCGAACTTAAGGAAGTACTTCAAAAGAGCGGGCTGGAAGGTGTGCTTATTGGAGCCTTGACCAGTGGGACTGAAAAACAAATGCTGGCAGTTAAAACCCTAGGTCTGATCGGCAGCCAGGCAAGCTTACCTGTCCTTGTTCAGACTCTGGGAAGTAAAGACGACGAACTGAGCCTGGAAGCTATGGAAGCCCTGAAGAAGTTAAGACTTCCTGAAAGCGGGGAGTTATTGCTAAATGCCTTAATTACCGGAAAAGGTGCTCTTCCTTCCCGCTGTGCTCACGTTTTAATTTCTCTGGGTAGTTTAGTCCAGGGCAGTATTTTAAAGGCTTTGCCCCAGGTTCCTGATGTTTATAAACCTCTTTTAATTGAAATCCTGGGGGAAATGAAGGAAGAGAAAGTCTTGCCCTCATTAATTCCTTATTTAAAATCCGGCCAGAGTCTGGTTAGGCAGAAGACGGTGCAGGCTTTTGGCTTAGCAGGTTCTCCTTCAGTTTGTAAATACCTTTTACCTCTTTTGGAAGACGAAGATTGGAAAGTAAGAGCAGAAGCAGCTAAGGTTTTAGGAGAACTGGGGTGCGGAGAAGCCGTAGATCAATTAAAAAGATTATGTGCCGACAGTAGCTGGCACGTGCAGGTCAATGCCAGAGAGGCCCTTACTGAACTGGGGGTAAGCTTGGAGGACTGATAATCCTGAGCAACTACTATCCGTTAGGGGTGGGGTTAGTTTATGCAGTTTAATGTTGGTGATATTGTCGAAATGCGGAAAAAACATCCCTGTGGTAGTTACCAATGGGAGATTTTACGGGTAGGCATGGATTTTCGTCTGAAATGCCTGGGCTGTGGGCGGCTTGTTTTGCTGCCGCGGCCTAAGTTTGAAAAAGGTGTAAAGAGAATAGTTAAGAGCGTAGCAGAAGAAACTAAAGCCGATTAATTGGGTTTCTTAAGATTTAGCTTCTTGTCAATGTTGGGGTGGTAGGTATTCAGTTGAATACTTGTCACCCTTTCCCGCTTATCCTAACATTTATTATTAAGACCTTCCATAATGTTAAATATTATGTGAACAATAGTTTCGTAGTCGACAGGAATTTTTTTAATTTTATCGAATTAGTATCTAATTAAAAATTATTTTGCATACATTTTTGGTGGCTTAACTGCCTGACTTTGTATAAGACTGGGCTCATCATCATAGACTTTTAAGCTGTTAAATTCAGGCGGACCAATGGAATTTGCCAAAATTGGCACAGCTTTTTAAGGGAAAACGAATAAAAAAAAGGGGTAAAGTCTCTGACTTACCCCTAAGTGATTGGCTTAGAAAAATAATTAGAACATATTGGTTAGTAATGCTTTACCATTTAATAGTTACAACAGGTTTGATCAAATCTTTTGGTTTATCTTTCATAAGTAGTAGGGCATCTTCCATTTTTTCAAAGCCTTCGAAACGATGGGTGATGAGTTTACCGGGATCTACTCTACCGGTTTGAACTAAAGCTGCAAGTTTTTCCATACGTAGTCTTCCGCCAGGCATTAAGCCACCATTTACTGCTTTATGGCCCATTCCGCAACCCCACTCGGTCCGTGGAATTTGCACGAAATCCCCTGAGCCAAGATAGTTTACGTTACCGATTGTTCCACCTGGCTTTAATATTTTGATGGCTTGTATAAAGGTGTCAACATCGCCGCCGGCAATGACAACACGGTCTACACCTTTACCATTGGTTTTATCCATAATTTGCTCAACTATGTCGCCTTCCCGGTAGTTGATGATATCTGTTGCCCCGTACTCTTTTGCAATTTTAACGCAGTTTGGTCTGGAGCCTACGGCGTAGATATGGGCTGCTCCACGAATAGCCGCTGCGGCAACGGACATCAATCCTACAGGACCTATTCCTATAACTGCTACATCATCACCAAACTGGATATCGGCAAGTTCTACTCCGTGGAAACCGGTGGGCATCATATCGCTAAGCATGCATGCCACGGCTGGATCCATGCCTTCGGGCAATAGGGCAAGGTTTCCATCGGCGTCATTTACGTGGAAAAACTCTCCAAATACTCCATCCTTGAAGTTGGAAAACTTCCAGCCGGCGAGCATACCACCTGAATGCATTGAATATCCTTTCTGGGCTTCTAAAGAGTTCCAGTCCGGTGTAATGGCAGGTACTATAACTTTATCTCCAGTTTTAAAACATTTCACAAGGTTTCCGACTTCTACAACTTCGGCGACAGCTTCATGGCCAAGAATCATATTGTGCCGTTGGCCAATGGCTCCTTCCCAGACCGTATGAATGTCAGAGGTACAAGGGGCGACAGCTATTGGACGACATATTGCATCCAAGGGGCCACATTTCGGTTGCTCTTTTTCAATCCAACCCATCTTACCAATTTCCAACATTGCTAAACCTTTCATTTAGTGGATACCTCCTTTAAATTTCTAATATAAATTTGTTTGGTTGTAGGGCTTAATTTGTTACAATTTTCACAAGCCTTACACAATATACAGTATACTAAATTACAAGCTCTTACAATCTTCAAAATATGGACTATTTAGCCTAATAATCGCCTTATTTCGACAAAATTCTAATTTAGATTAAAAAATCTCCTGCTTCCATCTTTTAATAGCCATTGATAGGGTGGGAGAATTGAGAATTCATAAATTTAAAATTTATCCAAACTAAAAAAGGGACGTCATGAATTATGTATTGACCCCCAATTGTTAGATTTTGGCCTAACTTTGGAGGTCACTTTGTTATCAAGACTGTCCCTTTGTTTCTATAAACAGTGTGATATTTAATTAAATAGTAAGTATTTATGTTGGCTAAAAGATAAAGCCGACATGACTATTTAAACTCAACAACATCACCTAAATTAAATACTTTTTCTTGATTTTGGCCCTCGGCTGTTGTCCAGGAAATATTCACTTCTGCTGCTTTAAAAATTTCTTTAATAGCTTTTTCATTTAATCCCTTTGCATAAAACACGATTTGGTCACAATAGCTTGCAAAATTATCATTTTTGTTGTCCTGACGGCTGCTTTCTCCAAACCAATATCTACCGGATTCCTGGGAATTAATAATTGCTCTAAAATCAGGTTTGGTAATTTTTCTATTTGTTATTTTGTTTGAGTGCTCTACGTCCAATTTAAATTCTAGCTTTTTAAAGTCTTCCTTAGCAGGATCTATTAGTTCTGCAGTTCCTACCGATTGAAATTCTTCTTCTGATAAGTCAGACACGATAAACTTCAGGCTGATTTTAGGCTCTGCTGTATTCTTTTTTGTAGAACAGGCAGTCATTATTAAAGATATGCCTAATAAAAATACAACAACATTTATAAATTTCTTCATAAAAATCCCCCGTAGCCGGTATAATACCAATCAATTTTGTTCCTGATGTCTGCTAATATTCAGTATAACTAATCTATAGTTCTTAGGCACACATTTTTTTAGAGGATATGTTGCAGTAAGATGATAGAACATTCCCTCTCCTGCATGCATGAAAAGTTAATGTTAGTGCTATATTAAGCAGCAGTATTCCTTCTATTTGTTTTACATCATTTTATTAGAATTTATTAAAACTTATTTTGCTGCTAAGGGATATTTTCGCTTTCCTTGACACCTAAGAAAAAATAGGGCACAATAAAAATACACCCCACCGGGGGTGTGGTGATAAAGAGAAATACAGGTGGTGAGACGATGCAACAAAAATTCGATGTAACAGGGATGACCTGCTCGGCTTGCTCTGCTCATGTTCAGAAAAGCGTAGCCAAGCTGGCAGGGGTTAAATCAGTAAGCGTAAACCTGCTCGCCAACTCTATGCTGGTGGATTACGACGAAAAACTGACCAACCCGGGCGAGATTATTCAAGCTGTAGTTAGGGCAGGCTATAATGCTTCTTTAGCTGATAGCGGCATAAAAGCCGGCAAAGAAAGAAAGACTCCGACCGGTGAAATGGAAGATGAAATCAAAGAGATGAAATACCGGTTGATAGTATCCTTTGTGTTTTTAATACCTTTACTGTATATTGCCATGGGACATATGATAGGCCTTCCCTTGCCTCATTGGCTCCATGGCACGGCTAACGCTGTTACTTTTGCCTTTTTACAATTTTTGCTAACGCTACCCATCCTCTATGTAAATCGCAAGTATTACCAGGTTGGTTTTAAAACCTTATTTCACCGGGCTCCCAACATGGATTCTCTGATTGCCATCGGGTCGTTGGCAGCCCTGCTCTACGGGATTGTGGCTATATTTCGTATAGGCTATGGCTTAGGTCATAATCAACTGGAAATCGTTGAGCGCTATACCATGGACTTGTATTTTGAATCGGCTGCCACTATCTTGACCCTTATAACTTTAGGCAAATTTTTGGAAACCCGCTCCAAAGGGAAAACCTCGGAAGCCATCGCCAAACTGATGGACCTGGCGCCTAAAACGGCGACGGTGCTGAGAGATGGGGAAGAAGTGGAAGTTCCTGTAGAAGACTTGGCAGTCGGAGATCTAATCTTGGTCCGGCCGGGGCAAAGTATCCCGGTCGACGGGGTGATCGTTGAAGGAAAATCAGCCGTCGACCAGTCAGCTTTAACCGGTGAGAGCATTCCGATAGAAAAAGGGGTGGGAGATCGGGTCATCGCCGCCACCATCAATAAGACAGGTTATTTTAAATTTAGAGCCGAGAAAGTCGGCAACGATACAACTCTGGCCCAAATTATCAAACTGGTGGAAGAAGCAAACTCTTCCAAGGCTCCCATAGCCAAACTTGCTGATAAAATAAGCGGCATCTTTGTACCGGTTGTTATTGCCATTGCCCTAACAGCTACAGTGGTTTGGTTGCTCCTGGGCCAAACGTTGGAATTTGCCCTTTCCATCGGGATTGCCGTCTTGGTTATTTCCTGTCCCTGCGCCTTAGGCCTGGCTACACCTGTGGCCATTATGGTCGCCACCGGCAAAGGCGCCACTAACGGAATCCTCATCAAGTCTGGCGAAGCCTTAGAATTAGCTCAAAGTATACAAACTGTTGTCCTAGACAAGACGGGTACCGTGACGGAAGGCAAGCCTCAGGTAACCGATATTATTACCTGGAATGAACTAAGTGAGCGGGAACTAGTAAAACTTGCGGCTTCTCTGGAAAAGCCTTCGGAACACCCGCTGGCCGAAGCTATCGGGGAAAAGGCCAGGGAACTGGGGATTGCTTTACTCTCTGTAGAGAATTTTGAGGCTATCTCCGGCCGGGGAATAGTAGCCACTTTAGAAGGTGAAAAGTATTATGCAGGGAATTTAGCCTTAATGGAGGAAAAAGAAATAGATGTCTCTTCCGCCTTGGAGAATAGTGACGCTTTGGCCCGCCAGGGTAAGACGCCCCTTTTCTTTGCCAAAGGAGGAAAACTTCTTGGTATAATAGCAGTAGCAGACGTGGTAAAACCAACCAGCAAAAAAGCAGTTGAAGAATTTAAGAAGCTGGGCATCGACGTGGTGATGCTGACCGGTGATAATGCCAAAACAGCCGAAGCCATCAGGTCAGAACTGGGCATTGGCAGAGTTGTGGCAGAAGTTTTGCCCCAGGATAAGGAACAGGAGATACGTAAGCTTCAGGAAAGAGGCCGGAGAGTTGCCATGATCGGTGATGGTATCAATGACGCACCGGCGCTGGCCAGGGCCGATGTGGGTATTGCCATTGGCGCCGGGACCGATGTGGCTATCGAGTCAGCGGATATTGTCCTGATGAAAAGTGATTTATTAGATGCCGTGACAGCTATTAAATTAAGCCAGGCTACTATTAAGAATATTAAACAAAACCTGTTCTGGGCCTTTTTCTACAACAGTTTAGGCATTCCTTTGGCTGCCGGTGTGTTTTATCCCTTCCTGGGATGGAAATTAAACCCAATGTTTGCTGCCGCGGCCATGAGCCTAAGCTCAGTCTTTGTAGTCTCTAATGCCTTAAGATTGAGGTTCTTCCAGCCACAGTCCCAGCAGGTTCAAATAACCAGGAGAAAGGATGAGCGAGTAATGCAAAAGGTGATGAAAATCAACGGGATGTCTTGCGGTCATTGTCAGGCCAGAGTGGAAAAAGCTTTGAATGCTTTAGACGGTGTAGAAGCCAAGGTTAATTTGGCTGAAAAGACTGCGGTTATCACCTTGACTAAAGCAGTAGCTGATGAAGACTTGATCAAAGCCGTAACTGACGCCGGCTATGAAGTTGTCGCCCTGGATTAGATAGGGGGGATGGCAATGAAAGCAGACAAGGCCAAGATCATTCGTCTTTTGAAAACAGCTAGGGGCCAACTTGATGGTCTGCTTAAAATGGTGGAAGACGATCGCTATTGCATTGATATTTCCAACCAGCTTTTGGCTACCCAGGCTATTTTACGCAATATAAACAGGGAAGTGCTGCAAGCCCATTTAGGTTGCTGTGTTAAAGAAGCTTTGGAGCAAGGAGACGCCCGGCAAAAAATAGAGGAAATCATGGCCATTATTGATAAACTTTCTAAATAGGACTACTACGGGCAGCTAAGGAAGGGATGAATTTGGAACAGATAAGCGATTTGCGCAAAGTAAAAAATGAGCTTACCCGTTTTATCATGCTCTACAAATTTGCCTTAGATGAGCTGGAAACTAAAATTGCCATCTTGATTCAAGAATTTCAACTGCTCCATGATTATAACCCTATAGAGCATACTAAATCCCGCATAAAAAAGCCTGAAAGTATCCTCCGCAAGCTGAAACGGAAAGGTGTGCCCATCTCTCTTGCCAGTATTAAAGAGCATGTTAAAGACATGGCAGGAATGCGGATTATCTGTTCTTTTATATCCGACATCTACCGAATCAGCGACATGCTGCAAAATCAAAGGGATATAACGGTTCTTGAGGTTCAGGATTATATCAAGAATCCTAAGCCGAATGGCTACCAGAGCCTCCATTTACTGGTTGAGATTCCTGTGTTTATGTCTGATTGTGAGGAACGGGTCTGCGTAGAAGTTCAAATTCGCACCATGGCCATGGACTTTTGGGCAAGTTTGGAGCATAAGATCTATTACAAATATAAAAAGGAAGTTCCGTCCTATTTGCTTCAGGAGCTAAAGACGGCGGCAGATACTGTAACCGCTTTGGACCAAAAAATGGAGCTGATCCATAACGAGATTAAAAAGGTAAAAGCGGCAGAAGAGGAGGACGAGGAAGATCCCAACCAACTGATCATTAACAATCAGCTCTTTTATTTGCCGGAAGCTTTAAGATCCATCTTTAGCGCGGAAGTGAACAACGACTGATATTAATAGGTATAATGGTAAGAGCGTCACTAGGGTCGGACGCTCTTTTTTATGCGCAAAAACCCGACTATGCTAAGGGAGCGTTACCGGTTTTAGGCAAGCTTAGGTATAATATAGGTAAGCCTATTAGAAAGACGGGGCGGTCAAATGAGAACTGTTATCTCTGTGATGAAAGAGTCAAAACTGTTTGAGGGTTTTTCCCTGGAAGATTGCCAAACTATTTACAGTTTGCTGGAGCCAAAATCCAAGTTGCTTGCTAAAGATCAAATCCTGATCCAGGACGGAGATAGGGTAGACTACGTTGGCATGATTTGTAAAGGCAAAATTGTTACGGCCAAGCTGGATTATGAAGGTGGTGCCGGCCTTTTATACGTTTTGGAGCCACCAAAGCTATTTGGCTTGGAGATTGCGGCTACACCTAGCCAAATTAGTTCTATTACGGTGACCAGCGCCGAGGAGTCGGAAGTAGTCTGCTTCCCTTATGCTGATTTAACAACCGGCCAGAAGCTTCCTGAGGATTTTCGCAATAAACTTATGCAAAACATGTTGACCGTTTTGGCTAACGAAAATATGCGGCGCATGTACAAAATTGAAGTTTTAGGCAAGAGAAAGCTGCGGGACCGGATTTTAACTTATCTTCGTTTTCAAGCTCGTAAAAAAGGAAGTATGACCTTTTCTATTCCCTTTAATCGGGAGCAGCTTGCTCAATATTTAAACGTCAACCGCAGTGCCCTGTCCCATGAATTAAGTTTAATGCAGCAGGAAGGGTTGATTTCGTTCACTAGAAATAGGTTTACCCTTCATGAAAAATAAAAAGTATGTTGGCATGCCAACATACTTTTTTTATATTTCCGACAATAATAAATCATGTAGTTAATGTTGTTTTTAATCCAGGTAAAAATATAGCTTGGAGGAGAAAAATGAAGAAATTCTTATCAGTTTTCTTAATGCTTGCTCTACTTGCTATGACGCTTTTTGGTTGTACCAACGAGACCCAGCCAAAAGAGAGCGGTGCCGGTCAGGAGAGCAGCCCGGGAGAGCAAAATGCAGGACAAGAGCAGGTTGACCTATTGGTTAGCGCTGCGGCCAGTCTGTCCAACGTGGCAGAGGATTTGACCGGCTTATACAAAAATGTAGCTCCCAATGTTAAACTGACCTTTACCTTTGCCGGTTCCGGTGCTTTACAGACCCAAATTGAAGAAGGGGCTCCCGCCGACATTTTTATGAGTGCGGCTATGAAGCAAATGAACGCTTTGGAAGAAGAAGGATTTATTTTAGAAGGTACGAAAAAAGAACTGCTGGAAAATGAGGTTGTTTTGATTGTTCCAAAAGGCAATCCGGCCCAAATCACAAGCTTTGAAGATCTTGCTACTGATAAAGTGAAGGTTATCGCCTTAGGCGATCCCGCATCGGTACCGGTGGGGCAATACAGTGAGGAAATACTTACCAGCCTAGGCATCTTAGACCAGGTAAAAACTAAAGCCAATTACGGTACGGATGTAACTCAGGTACTTACATGGGTGGAAAACGGAGAGGTAGACTGTGGTATTGTCTATGCTACCGATGCTGCCTCTTCTGATAAGGTAGAGGTGATTGCCCCTGCTCCGAAGGGCAGTCATCAACCGGTTGTCTACCCTGTTGCTGTCATCAAGTCCAGTCAACATGCTGAAGAGGCTAAAAATTTCATAGATTTTTTGTTTTCTGCTGAGGCAAAAGCTGCTTTTGAATCCTATGGATTTACTGTGTTAGAATAAAAACTTTAGATGGATAAACCTTTGCTTGTAAGATCAGCAGAAAGGAGCGTTCCATGGATATCTCCCCTCTTTGGATTTCCCTTAAAGTAGCCCTGCTGGCGACCTTTATCACTTTTTTTGCCGGCATCTATGCCGCACGTTTGGTGGTGAAGTTAAAACGCTGCCGTGGCTTACTTGACGGCATTTTTACCTTACCTTTAGTATTGCCTCCTACCGTAGTGGGCTTTTTTCTGTTGCTTATTTTCGGGAAAAATAGTCTTCTCGGACAAATACTTAACACTTTAGAAATCAATGTTGTCTTTTCCTGGCTGGGAGCGGTGCTTGCTTCTACTGTGGTCAGTTTTCCACTCATGTATCGCACGGTGCGCGGTGCTCTTGAACAGATTGACCAAAATCTCATTTATGCCGCTCGGACCATCGGCATGAGCGAGAGAGCGATTTTCTGGAGGATAACTGCCCCTTTGGCCTGGCCCAGCATTGCGGCAGGCGGAATCTTAGCCTTTGCCCGGGCTTTAGGTGAGTTTGGCGCGACTATTATGCTGGCCGGCAATATTCCTGGAAAAACCAGGACCATGTCGGTGGCGGTATATTCAGCAGTTCAGGCAGGAGACCGGGATTTGGCCTATCGCTGGGTCATGATTATCATGCTGATCTCTTTTACGGTCATGATTTTAATGAATTACTGGTCCAGTTACCAAAACCGCTTGGCAGGAAAATGGGGGGATAAGAATGCTAAAAGTTGACATTAAGAAAAAGCTCAATAATTTTACTCTAGAAGTAGCTTTTACAGCCGGTCAGGAAACTTTAGCTATTCTTGGCCCCTCCGGCTGTGGCAAAAGTATGACTTTAAAGTGTATTGCCGGGGTGGAAACTCCCGATGAAGGGTATATCGAGCTAAACGGCCGGGTACTATTTGATAAGGCTAGAAAAATTAACCTACCTCCTCAGAAGCGGCGGGTCGGCTACTTATTCCAAAACTATGCCCTATTCCCTCATATGACGGTGGAAGAGAATATCGCAGTTGCCATCCGAGCCGATAAGGAAACTAAACGGAAGCTGGTTGCGGAAAAGATTAAAGCGTTTTACATGGAGGGATTGGAAAAGGCCTATCCGGCTAGGCTTTCGGGAGGGCAACAACAACGAGTAGCCTTAGCTCGCTTAATGGCGCAGGACCCGGAAATACTTATGCTTGACGAGCCTTTTTCCGCCCTCGACAATCACCTGCGCTGGCAGTTGGAACAAGAGCTTGCGGAAGTTATAAGGCTTTACCGGAAACCTGCTTTACTGGTTTCCCATAACTTTAAAGAAGTATATCGCCTCTCAGACCGGGTGGTTGTGCTCTGTGCCGGTCAAGTGGAAGCAATTGCCTCCAAGCAAGAGCTGTTTGAACTGCCCCGGACAGTGACGGCAGCCCGGTTAATCGGCTATAAGAATATTTCCCGTATCAAGCGGCTGGATGCCCGGAAGGCTTTTGCTGTAGACTGGGGTGTAGAGTTGGAGCTAACACGCCAAATTCCAGAAGGGGCAGGATATGTGGGATGTATGTCTCCAAGTATCAGACCTGCCGATGCTAAGAGCCAAAACACTTTGAGGTGTCGTATCTTACGGGTTGTCGAAAGTACTTTTTCTACCATGGTGATTCTGCGTCCGGAAAAAGCCTCTTCCTTTGAAGATTACAACAAACTGATTTGGGAAATGGATAAGGATGAGTGGAAGGAACTGCAGGGCGGGCCTGAGTTTCTGACTATTACTATCGATGCTAAGCAACTTCTCCCCTTATACTAAAGTAGCAGGGTCAGGCTGAACAAGCCTGACCTCTTTGTATTTTGAAACTGCCTGCTTACCTACCTTAGATGTGGAACTTTTAAGCTGTCAAATACGACTAAGTATTAGAAACTTCAACCGTTGAGGCAAGAAAAGGCTGACAGGAGGCAGGTTAATGGGCAATTTGGAAGAAAGGCTCCAAAAAGCAAGAGCAGAAAAGGATTTAGCGGAGCAATTGAAAAGAAAACTTAAATCCGCTAGAGAAAGTTTGGAGCAAGCTAAAGTAAGAGCAAGAGAATTGGAAAAAACACTTAAAAAAGAAAAAAGGGACGTTGAAAAGTTAGAGGGCTTAAGCTTAACCGGACTGTTTGCTTCTCTTCTAGGAACTAAGGCAGAAAGAATGGATAAAGAGAGACAAGAGTATTTAGCGGCAGAGCTTAAGTATGAAACAGCCCTGGATACTGTGAAAGCTCTTGAAAAGGAAATCAACAGTCTGGAAGAACAGCTTTTGCCTGTAGCAAAGGCCGGGGATAAATATGAAGCAATACTCAGAGAAAAAGAAGAAATGCTCAAAGCTCAAGGCGGAAGTATAGCTGAAACCCTTTTGGCCTTAGCTGAAGAGGAAGGACGGCTTATAGCTCAAGGCAGAGAACTGCAGGAAGCCCAAGAAGCTGCCCGGGAAAGTCTTAAAGCTTTAGATGACTTAAGGGATAGTCTCATGAGTGCTGCTAATTGGGGAACCCTGGATATGTTGGGCGGAGGAATGCTTTCGACAGCCCTAAAACATTCTAATGTTAACGATGCCAAAAAACAGGCCTTAAGAGCACAGCGTTATCTGGAACGCTTAAATAGAGAGTTGGCCGATGTAGAGATAAAGACTCATTTAAAAATAGACATTGACGGTTTAACCACTTTTGCCGATTACTTTTTTGATGGTTTAATAGTAGATTGGATAGTGCAATCTAGAATAAACGAGGCAAGAAATAGAGTAAATTCATTAAGGATAAAAGTAGAGTCCATTGACCGGAGCTTAAGAGCGGAACTACAAAAAAATGCAGGCAGGATCGGAGAAATTAGAAAAGAGAGGACGTTTCTCGTTGATCAAGGATAAAGTACTCTAATCTACAAATTAATAAGCAATGAAGCTAAAAGAGGCCTCGAATTATTTTTACCGCTTTCTTGTTTTTGAACTTTTCTAATGTTATAATCAATTATCAGTGGTTATTTATTTTGCCACACCCTGCCCCTTATTGGGGGCCGCTAGTCCGAAGGGAGGTGAAGAGTCGTGCGCGATTATGAAGTAATGTATATTATTAACCCCGAGGCAGATGACGAAAAAAGAAATGCCATCATCGAAAAGTACAAACAAATCGTGGTAGACAATGGCGGAGAAGTTGTCAAAGTAGAAGATTGGGGCAAGCGCAGACTGGCTTACGAGGTAAAGAAAAATCGTGAAGGTTACTATGTCTTGATGAACTTCAAAAGTTCCGCTCAGACAAGTCAGGAACTGGAACGGTTGATTAAGATCGACGAAGAGATCTTAAAGCACCTCGTTGTGAAGCTTGAAGATCAGAAAGTCAGTTAGGCAAAGGAGTGTACACTTTGCTCAATAAAGTAATATTAATTGGTCGTCTGACAAGAGACCCGGAACTTCGTTATACCGCTAACGGCGTTGCTGTAGCGACTTTTACTTTGGCAGTAGACCGCCCTTTTCAAAACAGCCAAGGACAACGGGAAGCCGATTTTATCCGCATCGTGGTTTGGCAAAAACTGGCTGAAATCTGTGCCAACAATCTTGGCAAAGGTCGTCTGGTTGCCGTAGAAGGTCGGCTACAAGTAAGAAGTTATGATACACCTGACGGGCAAAAACGTCAGGTTTCCGAAGTAGTAGCTGAAAATGTCCGCTTTTTAGATTGGCCTAAGGACAGAAGTGAAAGTCAAGGGTCCTTTGGACCAGGTGGCGGGGAAAGCGAAGATCCTTTTGGGTCCGGTTTTGATTTTCCGGATGATCTCCCATTCTAGTTATAGGAGGGTAGTTTATGAAACGTGAACGTCGTCGCAGTCGCAAACGTGTCTGTGCTTTTTGCGTAGACAAAGTTGAAGCGATTGATTATAAAGATGTCAATAGACTAAAAAAATACATTACCGAACGTGGTAAGATTTTACCGAGACGGATTACCGGTAACTGCGCTGGGCATCAGAGGCAGCTGACAACAGCTATAAAAAGAGCTAGACAAATTGCCTTGTTGCCTTTCACTACAGCAGAATAATTGTGCAATTTGTGAGGGGGCAATTTTGCTCCCTTTTGTTTTTATTTTGTAGCGCTGGTTTGGGTCGGGGGGAATAATTTCATTTATTAATCTAACAGAGTGGTGCCTATCTCTTGAACCATTTTTGTTATCTATATTCTGACCGAACAGAACACATAATTTCCTGGTGGCTTGTTTACCTGCTTTAGGAAATATTCTCATCTGAACCAGAAATACTAAAAGGGCACTAAAGTTGGCAGAAGGATAAATGCCGGGGAAAGAGAACTTACAAATGAAGACTAATGGAGGAGTTTAAGGTGCAGGATTACCGTAAGCAAGACGAATATGGTACAACTAAGATCAAAGCTTTGGTGGAAGGAGCGGTCTTAGCAGCTATTGCCACCATTCTTGCTTTAATAGGCTTGTTTATACCCCCGCTGAGCATACTAACCAATTTTTTGTGGATCATACCGATTATTGTAATCTGTTTGCGCCATGACCTGCGGAGCGGCGGAATGGTACTCTTTGTTGCTGCAGTTTTGATCATGGTTTTTGGCACGCCGTTAAATGGATTAAGCCTAGTCTTGGAATACGGTCTGGTTGGTTTAATCTACGGCTACAGTTTTCGCCAAAAGTTATCAGTAGGTAAAACCTTATTTTATGGCTGTGCGGCAACGGTTGCCGGGACCTTGCTTGTGATCCTGATTTCCTTTATGTTAACCGGTTTTTCACCCGATTATTTTAAAAACCAGGCGCAGGAAGCCATAGATACGACGATTGAAATGTATCAGGATATGGGGATTTACGAGCAGTTGGCCCAGCGGGGTTTAACGGAGGAACAAATCCAAAGTTACATGAAGGGATTGTTGACAGTAATCATCTATCTCATTCCGGGCTTCATGGTTGTGAGTTCTTTAAGTAGTGCTTTTCTGAGCTTTTATGTGAGCAGACTGGTTTTAAAGAAAATGCAGGTCAGTTTACCAGATATTCCACCCTTTAAAACCTGGCGTATTCCCTGGTATTATATTTGGGGGTTTATTATTGCTTTTGGTTTGTTCTTGTTAGGAGACTATGCTCAAATCAATATAATAAAGGTTATCGGCCAAAATGTTATGCTTGTTTATGCACCGATTTTCTTTGTAATTGGAATGTCCATTTTAAACTTTTATTTTAACAAATTTAAAGTGGGCAAACCTGTTAGAATCTTATTGATTACCATGATTTTACTCTATCTTCCCTTTGCTTTTATGCTTCTTGCTTGCTTAGGGATGTTTGATACACTGTTTGATTATCGTAAATTAGGTGAGAAAAGAACCAGTTGAAAGCGGCGAGGTGGTTAAAAATGAAGGTTATTTTGAATCAAGATGTGAAAAGTTTAGGCGTCAAAGGCGATGTAGTAGAGGTCTCCGATGGTTACGCTCGCAATTATCTCTTGCCTAAAAAATTAGCTGTAGAAGCAACAGCCGGTAATTTAAAAGAACTGGAAAATCTAAAACAAAAGCAAGCGCGGCAAAAAGAGCAGGAACTGCAAAAAGCTAAAGAAATAGCTAAAGCCATTGAAGGCAAAACCATAAAGGCAATTACCAAAGCCGGTGAGAACGGTAAACTCTTCGGCTCTATCACCAGTAAAGAAATAGCTGAACTGCTGGAAAAGAATTTTGGCATAACGGTAGATAAGAGAAAAGTAGAGATTAAAGAGGCGATTAAGACTCTGGGCTCTTATCCTGTAACAGTTAGAATTCACCCCCAGGTGGCAGCCAAAATTACAGTTCAAGTAGTGGCTGAATAGAAAATACAGAAAGAGGTAGCAGCATGTTGAGGCAACAGGACCAGAGTTCCCCTCAAAGATTCTTTGAAACTTTAGAATTGGATAAAGACCCTGTGGCTCGTCAGGTCGAAGCGCTTTTTGGCGTGCTTAATGATTTGTACGGGGCTGACCGGGTTATTTTGAAAGCCAGTAAATTAGAAGCTCTAGACTTACTGCGTTCAGCTGATTTGTCAGAACGTGTCTTAGCTTTGCAAAAGATCGTTTTTGAAGATCCTACCCTGGAGGATATACCTAAAGCGGAGGAAATTCCCAAAGTCTTAGATGAGGTAGAAGAAGAACTGGCAGATTATATGGCCCGTAAGATGGTCGAAGACAAGTTGGAGCGGAAAATCTCCGAGAAGATGCAGGAAAGGCATGAAGAGTATGTCCAGGAACTAAAAATGCAGATTCTTCGGGAAAACGCCGGGCCGGAAAATGCTCAGACTTTAAAGAAATTGGCTATTTTAGAAAAGATGGAGCAGGTAAAGCTGGCCAAATCGGCCATGGAGATTTTACGTCCATCGAACCTAGATGAGATTGTGGGTCAGGAAAGAGCGGTCCAAGCTTTAGTTTCCAAGATAGCATCTCCCTTTCCTCAACATATCATTCTCTACGGACCCCCTGGAGTAGGTAAGACTACGGCGGCCAGGCTTGCTTTGGAAGCAGCGAAAAAAATTAAAGGCACCCCCTTTAATCAGGAAGCGCCCTTTATCGAAGTTAACGGGGCAACCTTGCGCTGGGACCCTCGGGATGTGACCAACCCGCTCCTCGGTTCAGTTCATGACCCGATTTACCAGGGGGCTAAAAGGGATCTTGCCGATACAGGTATCCCTGAGCCTAAATTAGGCTTGGTCAGCGATGCCCATGGCGGTGTCTTGTTCATTGATGAAATCGGGGAAATGGATCCTTTGCTTCTAAATAAGCTACTAAAAGTATTGGAAGACAAAAGAGTTGAATTTGAGTCTTCATATTACGATCCCCATGATGAAAACGTACCTCAATATATTAAGAAGATCTTTGAAGAAGGTGCTCCGGCAGACTTTGTTTTAATCGGAGCGACAACCAGGGATCCGAGCGAGCTTAATCCGGCTCTGCGCTCCCGCTGTGCGGAAGTTTACTTTGAACCTTTAACACCCGGGGAAATTCAGGAGATTATTCTTCGAGCTGCCAAAAAGCTAGGGGTTAAGATCGAAGACCGGGTACCTGAAATCATCAGTGAATACACTATTGAAGGGCGGAAGGCCAACAACATTTTAGCCGACGCCTATGGTCTGGCCCTTTACCAGTGCCATCTCAGCGGAAAAGAACCGGAGGATTTATGTATTACGGAAGATCATGTTCTCAGTGTGGTTCAGGCGGCCCGTTTGACTCCTTTTGTAACCCAGAAGGCCAGCTCTGAATGTGAAATAGGTCGGATCTTCGGCCTTGGCGTAGCCGGTTTTGTCGGTTCGGTAATTGAAATTGAAGCTGTAGCCTTTCCCAGCAGGGAAAAGGGCAAGGGTAGGATTCGTTTTAACGAAACCGCCGGCAGCATGGCTAAAGATTCGGTTTTCAACGCCGGTTCGGTTATTCGTAAGCTTTGCGGTTTGGAGTTGGATGACTTTGATCTGCACATCAATGTAGTGGGCGGTGGCAACATTGACGGTCCTTCAGCCGGTCTGGCCATCAGTCTCGCTATTTACAGTGTCTTAAATAACAAGCCTCTGCGTCAGGATGTAGCCGTAACCGGTGAAATATCCATTCAAGGCAAAATCAAACCGGTAGGCGGTATTTACGAAAAGATCTACGGTGCCAAGCAGGCAGGCATGAAGCGGGTGCTCATCCCGGAAGACAATAAAAATGATGTGCCTGTGGGCTTGAAAGGAATAGAGGTCATCCCGGTTAAAACTATTACTGAAGCTATTTCTTATTTGGTAGCTGAAGATTAAGCTTTTTGGGGGGATCAGGTGTGAGTGCTTTGTTTGATCGTGTACCACCCCAGAACACGGAAGCGGAACAGGCTTTGTTAGGTTCCATGCTCCTAGATCAGGAGGTTATTGACCAGGTTGTAGACATAGTCAAAAGCAGCGACTTTTACCAGGACGCCCATAAGGTTATCTATGAAGTTATTCTGGATTTGCACCAGGAAGGACAGGCCGTAGACCTGGTAACTTTAACTGACGCTCTCAGGTCTCGTGGCCTGTTAGAGCGAGTGGGAGGAGTGTCTTACCTGGCAGTTCTCTCCAGCGTGGTTCCAACCGCTGCCAACGCTGAATACTACGCTAAGATTGTGGCGGAAAAGGCAGTTTTACGGCAACTGATTGTCACCGCTACTTCTATTGTGCAAAAAGGTTATGAAGGTGGAGAAGACGTAGCTCAGCTCCTCGATGAAGCTGAACGCATGATTCTGCAGGTCTCCAATGATCGACGCCAGGAAGGATTTGTGCCGATTAAAGACCTTTTAATACATACTTTGGATTACCTGGAGAATTTGGCCCAGCATAAGGAAGGACTGACCGGTGTTCCTACCTTCCGTGATTTGGATCGGCTGTTATCGGGCCTTCATAACAGCGATTTGATTGTCTGCGCCGCCCGCCCGGGTATGGGTAAAACTTCTTTTTGTCTGAATATAGCCCAGAGAGTGGCGATTAAGTATAAAATTCCGGTTGCCATTTTCAGCCTGGAAATGTCCAAGGAACAAGTGGTTTTACGGATGCTTTCCTCGGAGGCGATGGTTGATCAAAGCAAACTCCGGTCAGGATTCTTACAGGAAGAAGACTGGAAGAGGCTGGCCATGGCGGCAGGTCGCTTAGCCGAAGCGCCGATTTACATTGACGATACCCCCGGTATCAACGTCCTGGAGGTTCGGGCCAAGTCCCGCAGACTGAAAGCCGAACATGGACTGGGCTTGATCATCATCGATTATCTCCAGCTCATGCAGTCCAGCCGGCGGACTGAAAATAGACAACAGGAAATTGCTGATATCTCACGGAGTTTAAAGGCCTTGGCCAGGGAACTGGATTTGCCTGTTTTAGCCCTTTCCCAGCTCAGCCGGGCTGTGGAACAGACTCACGACAAGCGACCGGCCTTAAGCCATCTCAGGGAGTCAGGTTCCATTGAGCAGGACAGTGACTGTGTTTTGTTCATTCACAGGCCGGAATATTATGATCCGGAAACCGAAAAAAAAGGCATTGCCGAAATCATTGTAGCCAAGCACCGGCATGGGCCTACCGGTACGGTAGAGGTAGGCTTTTTAGCTGAGTTTACTAAGTTCGTTGATCTGGCGCAAAACGTGTCCTAACACTAGTTTTAACTAGTGTTTTTTTGTTTTTAGTTGTTGAGCTTAAGCATAGCCGGGAAAGCTGTCACATACATTTAGCCTAGGAAAAGATTAAAAATGATTGGTGGAGAAGTAGATGAAAAAATTTGGTTTTCTTCTAACCGGCTTAGCTTTGCTGGCGGCTTCTTTGGCAGGAATAAGGGTGTATGAGAGCAAACGCTTAATTGATGTTTTCAGTAGGGCTCAACTTAAGCAGGAAATCATTTTAGGCCAGGGACAACAGCTGGTATTTAAAGAAGGTAGTGGCTGGCAGTTAGATGCCAGTAAGGTCCAAGTCCTGCAGGGCAAGGTTCAGGGAGATAAGGAAAAGGCTTTGAAGGACTTGGTTGAAGAGACTTTGCAAAAGACCCATCATAAAAGTTGGTTGGCTGACGCTGTTTTACAGGCTGATTACTTATTTGCCAATATTTATAAAGATGCTAAAGACGAGTTGATTTTAACCGTCAATAGGAGTAAGGATTTGGCTATGGTTTTTGTCTTTGCAGATAATAGGGAAGGTTATGACCTGGTTACTCGTTTGCGGGGCTTGGCTCCGGTGACGAGTTTAGCGGTGGTTGGTATACCCGGTTTTCCCTACAAGGGACTGGTCCTGGAAGAGTACCTGGATGAAATGACCGGAGGTTTTTTTGAAGCTAAGACCAAATCTGTCTATCTATTTACCGAAGGTCGGCTCCACAAGGCCTGGGAAAGGATTAGCTATTTAAAAGAATATTATCCTCAGGGAGGGCAGTTGAAAGGCGATCAGACCCAATGGTGGCTGAATGAGGAAAAGGTGGAAGTTACTTTTTCTGACCGGGGACAGATTACCGCCTCCGGTAAAAGAACAGAAGAAAAAGCAAAAATCTTAGGTGAAATGGCAGGCCCTTATGAAGTCATCAATGAGCGGGAAATAAATGAAAAGTATCACTGGGATGCTAAGGAATTGAAGTTTAAATTAATTAGCTAAAGACGGTTTCTTTACCGAAACAACTAGCAGGATTCTCAGGATTCGACAAAGAAATAATAACAAAATTATAAAGATGGGCTAGGTTAAAAAATGCCGATGGTGAAGTCATGAATACCATAAAAGACCTGTGCAGGAAGTATACAGCTTTAAAAGATCATCAGATTGGGAAACTTGAAGCTATTGCCAGCCAGTTACCCTTGATTGCGGAAATTACCGGTAATGATATTTTTATAGACGCCTTGACTAAAAATGACAGCGATGCTATTGTTCTGGCTTGGGCTCGCTCTGAACAAAAATCATTGTATAAAAGCAGTGTGGTAGGCAAATTTGCCTACGCGGTAAGTGAGCCTGCCGTATACAGGTCTTTGCGAACCGGGGAAATTACGCGGGATTTAAGGGGGCTGAGCCAGGAAGGAGTGCCTATTGCCCAGACGGTGGTACCCATCAAGGAAGACAACCAGGTAATAGGCGCCTTGATCATGGAACGGGATATTTCCAAGGAATTGCAGCAAGAGGAAAGAGTAGGGTTTTTAAGCCACACTGCTGAGCAACTGAGCACCACATTAATGTATTTATCCACAACCCAGACCTCTTTTGAGGAGTGGCTGGCCAATGGTATCTTTGTTTTAAACGAGCAAGGGAAAATAACCTATGCTAATAAGATTGCCGCTAATTATTATAGAGCCCAGCTTGACCAAGAGGCTTTAGGCAATGATTTTTTAAAGTTTTTTAACAACTATTCTACCCTGGAAGATTTGCTTGCTAAATTGAAAAGTCCTTATGAATTGATACGAAAGGGAAAATGTTATAACCTGCAAGCCTATCCTTTGGTGGCACAGGGTAAGCTGAGCGGTTGTGTGATTTCGGTTTTAGATGTGACGAACCTTAAGCAAAAAGAACAGGAGCTAAATGCTAAAAGCCTTATAATCAAAGAGATTAACCATCGGGTCAAAAATAACCTGCAAAATATCGCCTCTTTGTTAAGACTGCAAATGCGACGGACATCTTCCCCTAAAGTAAAAGAAGAGTTTGCAGCCAGCATCAATCGGATTATTTCTATTTCTCTGGTTCATGAGTTTTTAGCCCAGCAAACCTGGGACACCATCGATGTATTAGAACTTTCCCGTCGTATTTTACATTGCTTGGTCGGTAATGCTTCTATCCCTAGTGACAAGATCAAAACCAAATTAGAAGGAACCTCGATTAACCTATCAAGTCGTCAGGCAGTTCCCTTGGCTTTAACCATCAATGAGTTGATAACTAACAGCTTAAAACACGGTATAGCTCCTTTTGGGGGTGGAAGCATTGAACTGTTACTTAACGAACAAAATGGTATGATAAATCTAGTGATAAGCGATACCGGTGGTACGAATGCTTTAAAGGACAAGCCCAGCAAAGGCCTAGGCTTACAAATCGTTCAGTCTCTGGTTAGCGAACAGTTGGGAGGGATTTTTAAATTGGAAAGCCAAGATGGCTTAACCAAAGCTATGGTTTCCTTTCCCAAGTACAGTCCGGAGGAAGAATAATGGAGAAAATTTCAATTTTAATCGCCGAAGATGAAACCCTGACCCGCATGGATTTAAAAGAAATGTTGGAAGAAGCAGGTTATACTGTCTGCGCCGAGGCCGGTGACGGGCAAAAGGCGGTAGAATTAGCCCAAAAATTGAAGCCTGATCTGGCTATCCTCGATGTCAAAATGCCGGGTATGAATGGCTTGGATGCGGCTAAAGTAATGCAGAAACTTAATATTCCGGTTATCCTTTTAACGGCTTACAGCCAGCAAAACATCGTGAGCCGGGCAGAAAAAGTAGCCGTGTACGGCTATTTAGTCAAGCCGGTAACTGAAAAGGATTTGTTACCTGCTGTCCAAATAGCCTATGCCCGTTGGAAAGAAATGCAGCAGGTTCAACAAGAACTTGAGGATACTAAGGAGAAACTGGAGGGGCAAAAGTTAATCGACCATGCCAAGGCCATTTTAGCAAAAGAGAATAATATTTCCATCTATGACGCCCATAGGCTGCTGCAAAAAGCGGCTATGGAAGAGAGAATCAGCCTGATCGAAAAGGCAAGACAAATAATTATTAAAAATAAAAATTTTCAAAAATAAATAATGGATTTGAAGGTAATTATTTAGTCCCGTCGAATAAATATTTTATAAAAAGGAATATGGGCAAAAGAGCCCTTTACCTTGCTGCTGACAGGCATGGTAAAGGGTTTTTGTTTGAGGTAGTAAAAGGATAACGTCATAAATTAAATTATCATTATATTTTGAATTTGCTGTCTTGCGATGAGTTAGGTTAGTCAGCCAGGTAGAGGCATAAATAGAATTTTAAGAAAAAGGAGGGAGCCAACATGTGAGTTGTTGGTAAGCGGTGTGGTAACTGGTCGTAATGTCTTAATAAGATGGAGGGGTAAAAATGCAAGTTGACGAATTGTTTAATTTTTTGCCAAAGGAAATGGAGTTTTGGGGTATTCCCGGATTTAGTTATGGAGTGGTGCGTGATGGAGAAGTAATTGCCAGAGGTGGATATGGTTACAGAAATATAGAAAGGAAGCTCCCTGCCACGCCAGAAACCTTATACGGTATCGCATCCTGTTCTAAATCTTTTACTTCTTGTTTATTGGCAATCTTAGTGGATGAGGGACTATTAGATTTTGATGTGCCAATTCGTCATTATATTCCTGAATTTGCCCTATATGATCCCGTTGCCACAGAACAGGTTACCTTGCGTGACATGCTGACCCATCGAACCGGTCTTGCCGGGCACGACGGTATGTGGCCAAATCCTAGCATTGACAGGCATGAGTTTATGATGCGTTTGCGCTACCTTAAACCAAATGCATCCTTTCGTTCAGTCACTCAATATAGCAATACCATTTATTCTTTCCTGGGTCACGTGGCTGAGGTAGTAACCGGAGAAACATGGGAGAATTTAATCCGCGAGCGGATTTTTAAACCACTGAATATGGATAGTAGCCTTCTCTCTGCCCATGAGATGTATCAGCAACCTAACCATGCCCAGGGTTACTGGAATTGGGAGGACGGTAGAGGTTTAGTTCCTGTAGAACCATGGGAAATGGATGTTGCTGCTCCGGCTTGCGGGGTGGTTTCTAACATTGACGATATGCTCAAATGGATCACAATGCACATTAACAAGGGCGAGTATGACGGTAAACGAATCGTCTCGGAAAAAAACATGAACGAAATGCATTCCTTACAGGCTCCTATTCATATGTTCCCATGGCGGTATCCCGAAATTGACCCTGATGGCTGCTATGGCTTAGGTTGGTTTATCCAGTATTACCGTGGGCATAAATGGGTATGGCATACTGGTGAAATCGAAGGGTTCTGTACGCTGCAAGGCTTTTTACCTGATGAAAAAATTGGCATTATGCTGGCCATGAATGTACACAAACCTCTTAACATGCCTCTTTTAGCTACAACCTGTTACACAGTCTTTGACCGTTTATTGGGATATGAGCCTGTGGACTGGGCTACCAGATTGCATCAGTGGAAAGGTAAATACGAGGCTTTCCACTACCACTGGGATGTTGATCTGTTTAAGGGTAAACCTGATAAGGTAAAGGGTACTTCTCCAAGCCATCCTTTGAAAGACTATACTGGTGCATTCCACGACCCGGGCTATGGAACTCTTTATATTGAGGAAAAAGACGACGGTTTGATCATGCGCTTCAAAGATATGATTGTTCCGTTGGAGCATTGGCATTATGACGTGTTTAAAGCTCACCGGATCAAAGAAGACACTACTGTGCTGACTGCACCGGTTTCTTACTTTATTGATCCGTTTTCAGGTAAAATAGCAGGTTTTACTCTGCAAATGGAGCCTACGGTAGAACCTGTAGTATTTAAACGAGTCGAATAGTAGTAAAAGTGAGGATGACTATTAAAAGAGGGCCTTAAGGACGGAATCTAAAGAAAGAGGTGTAAATATGGAAAACAAAGGTGAGAACAAACTTAGCAAAAGCCTGAGTATGTTCACAATGATAGCCATCGCTGCCGGTGCCGTCATCGGTGGTTGGCTGGCAGAATGCCCCTATTGGTATTCTTTGACCGGCGCGGGAGCAGCGTTTATTTTCCCGATTTTGGCAATATTCCTGGTTCCGATAGGTCTTGCTTTTGCGGAAATGAGCGCAATGCTGCCCTTTACGTCTTCCGTTGCTGTCTGGACAGCTAATGCAACCAACTACAGATTTGGCTGGATCATCCAATGGCTTATGTTTCTTATCCAAATCGTAGAACCGCCCATCTGTGCTTATATCCTTACCACTGCCCTTAGTTTCTTTATCGAGTTTACCCAAACCCAGACAATGTTGATTGCTATTACTATGTGTGTGGTGTGGTATATTATTTCTAATTTTAATATTTCCATCTCAGGCCGTTTAGCTGATATCTTTTTCGTCTGTATGATAAGCATTTCTATTATTACTATGGTGCTGTTCTTCACCAGCGGTCATTGGAGTACAGAAAACTTACTTGGCCACGGCGGTTGGTTCCCCAACGGAATTTATGGGATCTTCCTTGCCAGCGGCGTGCTTACCATTAAATATATTGGCTTTGAGCTTACTCCTACCTTGATTGAAGAAACTACCTTCCCGCCGAGTCAATTATGGAAGGTGATCTTATCCGCCTTGTTCATCCCTGCTCTTCTTTACGGCACAGTGGTTATCGCTATTGGCGGGATGGCTCCTTGGCATGAACTGGCGGAAATGTCCATGCCGGAGCCGGAGTTGATTCGTAGCCTTGGCTTACCGATCATTTTTGCCTGGTTGGCAATTTTGGCGGGGTCGCTGCACGGTTTCACAACATTTATGGGCTTTTGGACTTCTTCTGCTCGCGTTCTCTACGGTTCGGCCCAATTGAATATGCTTCCCCCAGCCTTTAAAAAGTTAAACCGGTATGGTCAACCATACTGGTCCAACCTTACGGTTTTGGCCTTTTCCGTATTCTTCTGCATCTTCTCCGCATCAAACTGGGTGCAATACATCTACGCCGTGTCCTGCATTGCAGCAGGCTTGGTCTATTTCATGGTCTGTTACGATGCATGGCGTCTTCGTAAAACCCATCCTGAGTGGAAACGACCTTATAAGGCTCCCTTCGGAAATTGGTTTCTATTCTTAGGCATGGCTGTTTCCATCTGGGTGGTCATCGCATCTTCCCTGTCCCTTGATTTTGCCGGCTGGATGTCTCTGGTTGTCTACATGTTGATTGGTTTGGCAGTTATACCGCTGATGGATATTTACCGCAAAAATAATCCGGGTAAACTGGAACCTGTTATTCTCACACCGGATGACATTGAAAAAATTACAGGTAATATTGAAGGAGATGTGTTTGCACCTAATAGCAATGTAAATTGTTAAGGATTAGTTTATAAAAAGTAGTAGGCGTAAACACCCTTTACCCTGCTGTATAGTAAAAACAGGGTAAAGGGTGTGTTCTTACTTTTATAAATATAAAAAAGGAATAATGATTTTAAATAGAAGGATTTAGCAAATTATCTTGAAAAAAGTAGAATGAATCATGTATAATATAACCTACAAAGGAATAATAGTAGGCAAAAGTGCCCTTGTCTTTGCTCTAAGAGGAGCAAGGTAAGGGCATTTTTTATTTCTGAAAATGTAAAAAAGGGTGGTTGCAGTGCTTTTAAAAACACGCTTGTTCAATAAAACCTATACATTTAAAAGTGTTAAGGAAGTACTGGCAAAAGCCAATGAATTTAAGTCGGGTGATGTTTTAGCCGGGATTGCTGCAGAAAGCGCAGAGGAAAGAGTTGCCGCTAAACATGTTTTATCGGAACTGACTTTAGAAGATCTCCGGAAAAATCCGGTTGTCCCACTGGAAGAAGATGAGGTCTCCAGAATTATTGACGGCGATGTAAACGAAATCGTTTACCAGGAAATAAAGAACTGGACTGTAGCCGAGCTAAGGGAATATATCCTAAGGGATGACACTGATGAAGCAAAACTTAAGCGACTAAGCCGGGGACTGACTGCAGAAATGGCAGCGGGAGTTGCTAAGCTAATGACCAATTTAGACCTGATTTTGGCTGCAAGTAAAATGCGGGTTACTGCCCATTGTAACACGACTATCGGTCTGAAAGGAACTTTAGCTTCCAGGCTCCAACCTAATCATCCTACGGATAGCCCCGAGGGCATTCTTGCCAGCACGATGGAAGGCTTAGCTTATGGTGTAGGCGATGCTGTTATCGGTTTAAATCCTGTTGACGACACAGTGGCCACCACCATCCGTAGCCTGAAAACACTAAATGGTTTTGTCAAAGAGTGGGGCGTGCCGACTCAAATCTGTGTTTTGGCTCATATTACCACTCAGATGAAAGCTTTGGAACAAAACGCTCCCGTTGACTTGCTTTTCCAGTCCATTGCGGGCACCGAAGCAGCCAATAAAGCTTTTGGCATCAGCAAAGCGATTATAGATGAAGCTTATGAGATGGGCTTAAAGCTGGGAGGTGCTACAGGGCCTAATGTCATGTACTTTGAAACTGGACAAGGCTCCGAATTATCCTCCAACGGTCATCATGACGCTGACCAGGTGACCTTGGAAGCCAGATGTTATGGATTTGCGCGGCACTACAAACCCTACTTGGTCAATACGGTAGTAGGTTTTATCGGACCGGAATACCTTTATGACTCTAAGCAAGTTATCAGGGCAGGCTTGGAAGATCATTTTATGGGCAAGCTGATGGGAGTACCCATGGGCTGCGATGCATGTTATACCAACCATATGAAAGAAGACCAAAACGATAATGAAAACCTGGCCGTGCTTTTAACCGCTGCCGGATGCAATTATTTTATCGGCATACCAATGGGCGATGATGTAATGCTTAATTACCAGTCCACCAGTTATCATGACTTAGCTGCTTTAAGAGAACTACTAGGTGTTAGACCTTTGCCGGAATTTGAAGCATGGCTGGAAAAAATGGGTATTATGCGGGACGGAAAGTTAACAGCTCGTGCCGGCGACGCATCAATTTTTACAAAGTGAGGCGGGTAAGTAATGAGCTTAGAAGAGAATATTAAGGTGATTGTTGAGCAGGTTTTAGCCCAACTTAATAATTCCGAAGCCTCGATGGCTTCTGTACAAGACAGCTCAGGAGCTTCAAGCTGTTCTCTTCAAGATAGATCTGAAGTTGCAAAATGTCCTTTGCAAGCCGGGGAGGTAAGCCTTAACCAGGATGCAACTGAGGAACTCCCGGATCTAACTCAGGTGGCACTTCAGGAGTACCTGCAGGTACCTAACCCTAATAATAAAGATCATTACGAACAGTTGAAAAAGTCTACACCTGCCAGAATCGGCGTCTGGCGGGCAGGGACGAGGCCTTTGACCGATACGCTTTTACGCTTCCGGGCTGATCATGCAGCCGCTCAGGATGCTGTGCTAAGCGAAATTTCGGAGGATTTTTTAGCCAGGTTTGATTTACTGAGGCTCCAAAGTGCTTGCCGTGATAAGGATGAGTATTTGACAAGACCGGATTTGGGCAGGATTTTAAATCAGGAAAGTATGGAGAATCTGCGGGCCTCTGCCAAAACCGGGGCGGATGTCCAGATTATTATCTCCGACGGGCTATCCAGCACTGCCGTTGAACAAAACATTCCGGACTTGCTCCCTGCCCTTGAACAAGGACTGAAGAGTATGAACCTTAGCACCGGTACGCTGCTTTTTGTCAAATACGGCAGGGTGGCGATTATGGACGTAATAGGTGAGGTGCTGAAACCGAAGGTGGCTGTAATTTTAATAGGAGAAAGACCCGGGTTAGGTAACGCAGAGAGCCTAAGCGCTTATTTGGCCTATAATCCTCGCCAGGGGATGTTGGAAAATGAACGGACGGTAATCAGCAATATTCATCGAAAAGGAACCCCTGCGCCTGAAGCAGGTGCTTATTTAGCTTCTTTAATAGCGAAAGTTCTGGCAGCTAAGGCCTCAGGTGTAAATTTCAAGGGTGCCTAAACCTTAGCTTTGTCTTGCCGGTAAGGGGTGAGGAGAATAGATAACGTTGCAGAGACAGTCTTAAGTGTAGGTATTGATATTGGAACAACAACAACCCAATTAATAATCAGTCGCTTGACCATTGTCAATACTGCTCCTGGATCCTATGTGCCCAAGATGGAAATAACCAAGAAAGAGGTTTTATATAAAAGCGAGATTTATTTTACACCGCTGGTTGAGCACAACTTAATTGATCCGGTGGCTATTATGCAAATTGTAGAAAAAGAATACCAAGCAGCCGGTTTCCGCAGCGAGGATATTACTACCGGGGCGGTAATTATCACAGGCGAGACAGCCAAAAAGGAAAATGCACGCAGCATTACCGAAGCTTTGGCCGGACTGTCCGGCAATTTTGTAGTTGCCACGGCCGGCGCCAATCTGGAGTCAATTTTGGCTGGCAAAGGATCGGGAGCCGCTGCCTTTTCCAAAGCCAAGCATCAGGTAGTAGTAAACATAGATGTGGGCGGAGGAACGGCCAATTATGGCGTATTCCAGGAAGGAAGCTGTATCGATACAGCCTGTATTAACGTCGGTGGACATCTGATTGAAATTGAAAAAAGCAAGGATAGGTTGACTTACCTTGCCGAGCCTGTTCGCCTGGTGCTGGACGATTTAGGACTAAATTTAATTCCCAGTGAAAGAGTAGAACTTGCTACCCTGCAAAAAATCACTGACCGAATGGCCATAAGTCTTTTGGAATTACTCGGATTGGAAAATCTTTCTCCAATGAGCCGAAAGCTTTTAATGACGGCTCCTTTAAAACTGAATTATCCTGTTACCAATGTGATGATTTCAGGGGGAGTAGCTGATTTTGTCTACAGCGATTTTCATCCGGTCAGCGTTGCCCAGGTTAGCCAGTTTGGAGATATTGGCCCCTTATTGGGTTTTTCAATTAGAGAAGCTTTCGCTAAGCATGGGTTGAATTTAATTCCGCCTACTGAAACGATCAGAGCGACGGTGATTGGGGCAGGAGCCCACTCGGTAACTGTGAGTGGCAGCACAATTTCCATTACCGAAAGTGCTTTGCCGTTACGTAATATTCCTGTGATAACCCCTTTTGCCACCGGTATACCGGCAGACATTCAAGAAGCAGCTGAATTGGTCCGGACAGCAATTGAACGCTTAACTTCGGATGGATCGGGTGAAGAGGTAGCGCTGGCTATCTTAGAGCATAGAACTGACTCTTTTCAAGTGATTAATAACTTAGCTGAAGCGATTGTCCGAGGGGCAGAAGAATATCTCCAAGGGAACAGGCCGTTAATAGTGATTTGTAAGAACGATTGCGCCAAAGTTTTAGGACAATGTATTAGGGCCAGGTTACCGAAAACAGCCCAAGTCATTTGTATCGACCAAGTAGATGTGACGGAAGGAGATTTTTTGGATATCGGTAAGCCCTTGTTTAACGGGGAAATTGTTCCGGTAGTTGTAAAATCACTGGTTTTTTCTGAAGCAGCCTAATAAGCCGCAAAGCGAGGTGAAGACGATGGCTATTTTAAAACCTGTCAGGGCTGAAGTGTTGGCCGTTAGGTTTATACCAAACGTGGCGCCGGATTTGGCCAAAAAGCTTAAACTTAGGCCGGAGCAAAAAAGCGTCAGCATGTTTACCTGTACCATCGATGATGTTGGCTATACAGCCGTCGATGAAGCAACTAAAAAAGCTGATGTAGAAGTGGTCTACGCTCAATCTTTTTATGCCGGCGCAAGCCACGCTTCTGGTCCTTTATCAGGAGAGTTCATTGGGGTTTTAGCCGGTCCTAATCCTGCTGAAGCGAGAGCCGGACTTAATGCGGCCATCCAGTTAATCAAGGAGGATGCCTGTTTTTATACTGCCGATGAAGAAGAACAGTTAACCTTTTACGCTTATACCATCTCCCGGAGCGGTTCTTATTTATCATCAGCGGCAGGAGTAGAGGAGGGAACCCCTATAGCCTACTTAATTGCTCCCCCCTTGGAATCGATTTACGGAGTAGATGCAGCTTTAAAAGCAGCAGAGGTGAAAATGGCCGTCTGGTATGGGCCTCCTACGGAAACTAACTTTGGTGGAGGTCTACTGGTAGGCTCTCAGAGTGCCTGTAAAGCCGCGGCCGAAGCTTTTAAAAACGCTGTCCTGGAAGTAGCCGCCAGACCTAAGGAAATTTGAGATTAAACTGATTTATTAGCTAGGGGGCGTATAAATTGCGCGTCATAACGGAGAGCGAATTACGTGAGAAGTATAAAAAACAAGAGTTTACTACTTTTAGCTTACCTGAAGGGGTTAAGCTTACACCTGCTGCCAGCCAATTTTTAAACGAGCGGAGAATTAAAATTATTCATACTCCCCTAACAGATCAGGAAGTTATAGATCTCGCAAGTTTGCCCCAAGGTAAAAAACCTGAGCATTACACCCATCTTCGGGGGGAAAAGCTGATAATTAAAAACCATCCCCGGATTAGGTTAAGAGGGAAGCTAGACAGCTTTCAGGCTATTTTAATTAACATAATTATTCAAGTCTGTGAAGAAGGTTATGCTGACCTGGCTCAAGATTTAAGAGGGATCTTAAACTATGCACGGCAAATCATGACTTGTGAAGTCAAAGGGGAACCGTTGCCGCCTTTAAAATTCCGGGATTATTCGGAACAGGAAATCCATGAATTATCTCATAACCCTCAAAATCACTTTGGATTTGGACACTTTTTGCCTGACCCAAAGCAAGGAAAGGTCATGGCGTCCTTAAATTATTTACGTACCCAGATTAGAGAAGTGGAGTTGTGCGCCATTGATGCCTTCTATTCGGAAGGGCGTGTGGAAAGAGAAGATATTATCAGATCTCTAAACAGGCTTTCCAGCTTGTTTTATGTCCTGATGCTGAAGTTATGTGCCGGAGAATACAAAAAGGAAACGAAATAAAAAGCTTTACTAGCTAGCTAGATTGGGGATAGGAAGATGAGTTTAGAAGGGGCTAATGATTTAATTCGACAATTTGAGTTAACTTTCTCCCAACCGGTAGATGTTCCTAAAGGGACAGAGCTGTACACGGGCATAGATCTGGGTACATCTAATATTGTCCTGGCGGTGGTTGACAAGGCAGGAAAACCTGTAGCCGGAGCCATGCGTTATGCTCAAGTAGTTAAAGACGGGTTAGTGGTAGATTATATTGGGGCCATGGATATAGTCAGATCTCTGAAAAATGAACTGGAGGAGCGTTTAAATCGTACGCTGGATGTTGCCGGTATTGCTTATCCGCCGGGCACTCTAGAGGAAGATCAGATGGCCTTTGTACACGTGGCAGAGTCTAGCGGGTTTGAAGTGAATTCAAAAACCGATGAGCCGACTGCAGCTAACCAGGTCCTTGGTATTGACTCCGGCGTGATCGTCGATATCGGGGGTGGCACGACCGGCATAGCAGTGCTTGAAGACGGACAGGTTGTTTACGTTGCTGACGAGCCAACCGGAGGGCTACATTTCAGCCTGGTAGTGGCCGGGGCATACAAAATTCCCTTCGGTGAGGCAGAAGAACTGAAAAAGAGGACTGAAAAGCATCGGGAATTGTTTCCGGTGGTAAAACCTGTGGTTCAAAAGATTGCAGCGATTATTAGGAACCATATCAGTTCCTTTAAAGTAGATACCCTTTACCTGGTCGGGGGAAGCAGTTGCTTTACAGGCATTGAAGACGAATTGGCAAAGGAGCTCAAGGTGAAGGTCTATAAGCCCGATAATCCGCTTTTGGCTACACCTTTAGGAATTGCTTTAAGCGTAAGAAGAAAGGGTGATTAGATGCTAATCGGAAGAGTGATTAACAATATCTGGTCGACCCGAAAAGACGAGTCTTTAATTGGAATGAAACTGCTAGTTGTAGAAATTCTTGACAGCTTAACGGAAAAACCAGGCAGGATCTTAGTTGCGGTCGACTTGATCGGAGCAGGCATAGGTGAAAAGGTTCTAATTACCCAAGGAAGTTCTGCTAGAAGAATGAAGGGCTTTGAAGATGTTCCTATCGATGCCATGATCGTAGGGATTATCGACGAAAATCAGCCGGAGTCCTGAAAGGGGTGTGCTAAGCTTGGAGAAAAAAGTTGTAGACCTGATTAAAAAGGCAGGAGTAGTAGGTGCCGGTGGGGCAGGTTTCCCTACTCACGTTAAAGCAGATGCTTCTGCTGAGTATGTAATCGTCAACGGTGCCGAGTGTGAGCCTCTTCTCCGGGTAGATCAGCAGTTAATGGCCAAATACCCTGCTCAAATCATCAGAGGACTAATGGCCGTGCTGAAAGCTACCGGTGCTAAGAAAGGTATTATTGCCTTAAAAGGGAAGTATGAGAAAGCTGTTAAGAATCTCCAGAAGGAAATTGGAAACAAGCCGATTGAGGTGCTTATTCTGGAAGACTTTTATCCGGCAGGGGATGAACAGGTAACAGTTTATGAGGTCTTAAAAAGGATAGTCCCGGAAGGCGGGATTCCATTAAAAGTAGGCTGTGTGGTAAACAATGTGGAGACCCTCTATAATGTTGCCCAAGCATTGGATAAGGTCCCTGTAACTAAAACTTTCTTAACGGTAACCGGCGATGTACCAAAACCTTTTACCGCTGAACTGCCTGTTGGCTTAAGTATGGCTGAGTGCCTGTCCCTGGCAGGAGTAAAAAAACTTGAAGGGAAAGCGGTCATCGAGGGCGGTCCTATGATGGGCAAGCTGGTAGACAATTTGGACGCTCCTGTCACTAAGACGACTAAGGGACTAATAGTTCTGCCGGAAGATCACCCGCTCATTCAAGCTAAGAAATTAGATTTCAATTACCAACTAAAAAGGTCAAAGGCAGTCTGTATTCAATGCAGTTATTGTACTGAAGTCTGTCCACGGCATCTTCTCGGGCACCAACTTTCACCCCATAAAATTATGAGGACGTTAAATTACTTAGAAGTGGAAGGACAAGTAATTAAAACAGCTCTCCTTTGCAGCGAGTGTGGTGCTTGTACTTACATTTGCCCCATGGGATTATCCCCTCAGTTGGTAAATGCTTTTCTCAAACAAGAGCTTGGTAAAAAAGGGATAAGGCCCGATGCACCCGTAAAACCGCCTCAAATAGATCAGACGCGAGAGTATAAAAAGATTCCTTCTAAACGCTTAATCATACGTATGGGGTTAAAGGATTTTGATGTAGAAGCACCTCTAGTTGACTTTCAGTTGAAACCGTTACGTGTCCGAATACCTCTTAAGCAACATTTAGGAGTACCTGCTCAACCTCTGGTAAAGGTGGGGGATAAGGTACAGCAAAACGATTTACTGGCTTCTGTTCAGGAGGGAAAGTTAGGTGCTGATATCCATGCCAGTATCAGTGGAACTATTACGGAAATTACGGACCGGATTGTAATTGAGGCTGAAATGAGGTGAGAAGATGCGCTTTTATACTATTGGCTTAGTTGAGTTTAACAGCATTGCCAAGGGCATTGAAGCAGCCGATGCCATGGTTAAAGCTGCTCAGGTAGAAATAGTATTTTCCCGTCCCGTTTGTCCGGGAAAATACGTGGTGCTTGTGTCCGGCGATGTAGCTGCTGTGAAAGATTCAGTAAAGAAAGGAATAGAGCTAGGGGAGGGTACAGTTGTCGATAATTTTGTCATTCCTAACGTTCATCCTAATGTCTTGTCTGCCATTACAGCTGCCTATGAACCCCATGAGGTAGACGCTTTAGGAGTTATCGAAACTTTTTCCATAGCTGCTGCTATCGTCGCTGCTGATACCGCTGTCAAAGCAGGAGAGGTAGAACTCATTGAAGTTCGCTTAGGAATGGGTATTGGAGGAAAATCATTTGTAACCTTAACGGGGGAAGTCAGTGCAGTGAAAACGGCTGTAGAGGCAGGTTCGTCCGGTGCTGCTGCCAAAGGATTCCTTGTCAATAAAGTAGTTATCCCATCCCCTCATGCAGAGCTTATTAAGTCCATTATGTAAGTGAGCTGAGGCGCAAAGGAGGTGAGGGTAACGAAAAAGCTCATCACAGTTCTGGATATTAAGAATTTAGCTGCCGACGGACAAACGGAGCTATATGTGGAGCCCGGCACAATTATTACTCCTGCGGCAAGGGATGAAGCGGCCCAAAGGGGGCTGGTTCTACGTACTCAAGGCCTTTCTACTCCGACAACTAACTCGCAGAAGGCTCAAGAGCCAAAGAGCCTTGATCCTAAACTGGTGGAAGAAATTGTTCAACAAGTCCTTGCCGCTCTTTCGGAAACCCAGGCAGGGCCTGTTGTTAAAGAAACTGACCCCAGCGGGATGATTTTCATCCGGGAAAGTTGTTGCAACAATAAGCAAGTACAAGAGATCTTAAGCAAAGAGGAAAGCCCTAAACTAGGCTGTGGTTTTCTAAATTTAGACAGTGAGAGTTTTGCTAAGCAGGCAGACTGGGATGAGGTTAACTACATCCTGGAAGGTACTGTAAACATCTCAGTTAACAATAGGACTTACCAGCGAAAGGCAGGTGATGTATTCTACATCCCCAAAGGTGCCAAAGTTGTTTTGTCCGCTAAGCGGAAAGCACAAATTTTCTTTGTGGTCAACCGATGTTGTTAACAATAAATTACAAATTTATTTTGTGAGGAGGTATAATTTATGAATAATACAACTAATGCATTAGGAATGATTGAAACAAGAGGACTGGTGGCTTCTATTGAAGCTGCAGATGCTATGGTTAAAGCTGCAAATGTTTATTTAATTGGTAAAGTTCATGTCGGTGGAGGTTTAGTTACGGTCATGGTCCGTGGCGATGTAGGCGCTGTTAAAGCCGCTACTGATGCCGGTGCTGCAGCCGCTCAAAGGATAGGAGAACTGATTTCCGTTCACGTAATTCCTAGACCTCATAGCGATGTTGAAATGATTTTGCCGGACGATTATAAAAAATTTGCTCCCAAGGCTGAAAAGTAGGGGGGCTATAAAAAGTGGCACTCGACTATGACTTAAGTTCAATTCAGGAGGCTAGAGACATAGCGAGAAAAGCCAAAGAAGCCCAGCAACGCTTTGCTGAGTTTTCGGAGGCAGAAAATGCTCGGGTAATAGCCGAAATGGCCAAGGCGGCTGAAGCTAACGCTGAACTGCTCGCCAAGATGGCCGTAGAAGAAACCAAGTTTGGCAATGTGAAGGATAAGACTACCAAAAACCTCTTTGCAGCCAAAAGGGTTTACGAGTATATCAAGGACATGAAAGTCCTAGGTATTGTCAATGAAGACAAGGAAAGGAAAGTTGTTGAAATGGGGGTGCCCATGGGAGTTTTGATGGGCATTGTTCCTTCAACTAATCCTACTTCAACAATTATTTATAAGTCTTTAATCGCCCTCAAGGCGGGCAATGCTATTGTGTTTTCTCCCCATCCCGGGGCAGCCAGAAGTTCCTATGCGACAGCTCAAATCTTACATGATGCAGCAGTCAAAGCCGGGGCACCGGAAGGTATAATTGGTTGTCTTTCCAAAGTTTCGATGAGTGCAACCCAGGAACTTATGCATCATGAAGATATATCGCTTATTTTAGCAACCGGCGGTCCGGGAATGGTGAAAGCTGCCTATAGCAGCGGCAAACCGGCCTATGGTGTAGGAGCCGGTAATGTGCCTGCTTTTATCGAACGGACAGCTGACATCAAAAAAGCAGTAGCAAATATTATTAGAAGCAAGACCTTTGATTACGGGGTAATCTGTTCTTCCGAAAATTCCATCCTGGTCGATGCGCCTATTAAAGAACAGGTTTTCCAAGAGTTAAGGGCGCAAGGAGCTTACATTTTAAATGAGGATGAAATAGCTAAAGTAAGTCGCCAGGTTATGACCCCCAGGGGAGAGATGAACGCGGCTTTAGTCGGCAAAAATCCTAAGTTTATTGCTGAAAAAGCGGGAATTACTATTCCTGAGGACACCAAGCTTTTGGTTGCACCTTTAGCCGGCTATGGTCCGGAGTATCCATTATCCTATGAAAAATTAACTACGGTTGTTGCCTTGTACGTGGTTAAAGATTGGCAAGAAGCTTGCCAACTGGCAATTGAACTTTTGAACCTGATGGGAATTGGGCATAGTTTTTCCATTCATTCTCGAAACGAAGAAATTATCAGGGAATTCTTACGTAAACCGGTCTCCAGGGTTCTGGTTAATTCGCCTTCTTCCCTAGGTGGTATTGGCTTCTGTACAGGACTGGCTCCTGCTTTGACTTTAGGCTGTGGAACCTTGGGTGGGAGCAGTACCTCAGACAATGTTACCCCACTACATCTTAGAAACATCAGGCGTCTTGCTTACTGCCTAGAAACATGCGAGACTGAATCATGCCAGAAAGCAGCAGGTTCTACTTATAATCCTGAGGATATTGCAGCGATTGTAAGAAAGGTTCTCGCCCAAATGAAGCTTTAAAGGTGGGTGAAATAATGGAAAGGGAGGAACTGGTAGAAGTAGTATCTAAAGCCGTTATAGAGCACTTACAGCAAAAAACCCAGGTTCCTTTAGGCATTTCTAACCGTCATGTTCACCTATCCCCGGCAGATTTGGTAACTCTTTTCGGGGAAGGTGCTCAGTTGACTAGATTTAAGGATCTATCCCAGCCTGGTCAATTTGCTTGTGAAGAAAAGGTAACCTTAATCGGCCCCAAGGGAGTTATTGAACAAGTCCGAGTATTAGGGCCTACCCGGGCTAAGACTCAGGTAGAAGTTAGCGTTACAGACTGCTTTAAATTAGGCGTCAAGCCTGTAATCAGAGATTCCGGCGACTTGGAAGGTTCATCTCCGATTTACTTGGCTGGTCCGGCGGGAGTGCTTGCCTTGAAAGAAGGGTGTATTGTTGCGGCCAGGCACATTCATATGACACCCCAGGACGCCGATAAGTTCGGCCTACAGGATAAAGACACAGTAAGCGTGCGGAGCTCAGGGATACGCAGTGTAGTCTTTCATAACGTCCTGGTACGGGTCAGTGAAAATTACCGTTTGGAACTCCACTTAGATTTTGATGAAGCCAACGGGGCATATTTAAGAAACGGCGATCTGCTTGAAATCATAAATTGTTAATAAGTTGAGCGTCTTGCATAAGACGCTCTTTTTATTTGGAAAATTTGGGGGCTTTCCTGTTGTTCAACGGTAGTTATTTAGTAGAAGTGGTTTTTGGATAGTAGATGTGTAAAGAAGGGCTATTGGCAACCGCCGATAGCCCTTCTTTAGTATTTATGCTCGCAGGATCTTGATGAGGAGGAGTAATAGAGTCAAATGTTAGCAATTACGAATTGTAAACAGCCATACATGCCTTATATGTCATGTAGCAGTCCAGCTTAGCAACCGTCTCAAATGGAGAGTGCATGCTTAGCACGGGCACGCCGGCATCTAAAGTGTCAATATTACGGTTGGCCATTTCTAGGGAAATGGTCCCGCCACCACCAAGATCGATTCGGCCCATTTCGCCCATCTGCCAAATTACATTGTTTTGTTCAAATATACGGCGTGCATAGGCAATTAATTCAGCACAAGCATCAGATGCAGATTCCTTTCCTTTTACACCTGTATATTTGCAAATTGCTATACCGCGGTTTATATGGGCACTGTTGCGAATATCAAAGGAATCAGCGAAATTTGGGTCATAAGCGGAGGTCACGTCGGCAGATAGGCAGAAAGAATTCTGGTAGCATTTCCGAAGGGAACTACCCTGAGCTTCACAAAGATCCTGCATAAAATGATCGAATGCAGCTCCGCGCATGCCGGTCACACCGTTATTGAGCACTTCTTCTTTATCTGTCAATATACAAATTGAAGTTTTTTCCGGATCTCCACAGTCAATAAGCCCTTGTAATGCTGCATATCCACATACTTTATCGTCGTGTCCATAACCACCGATAAGGCTTAGGTCAATTCCAACGTCAGTAACCGGATAAGCTGGAACTGCTTCTATTTCGGCTGAAGTCAAGTCTTCTTCAGTTATACCATATTTTGTGTTGAGTAGGGACATAATGTGTAGTTTAACGCGGCTGTTGTTGTCACCAATATTTACTGGACGGGAACCAATAAGGATGTTCATGGATTCTGCCGGATGAGCTTCTGATAAGGGCAGTTGATCATGCTCTCTGCTCAGATGGGGCAGAAGATCAGTTATTACAAACTTTGCCTCATTATCTTCCCCAAGAGTTATGTCTACTACTGTTCCGTCCTTAAGCACGACTACTCCTTGTAGCATAAGTGGAGTAGCAACCCACTGATACTTTCTCACCATTCCGTAGTAATGAGTTTTGAAATAAGCCATATCGGCTTCCTCATAAAGCGGGTAAGGCTTGAGATCTAGTCTTGGAGAATCAATATGAGAAGCCACAATATTTACGCCATCTGAAAGGGGTCGCGTACCTATTTTTGCAAGCATGAGAAATTTTCCTCTGTTATTGACATATATTTTTTTGCCTGCTGAAAGTTTCATTCCGGCCTGGTACTGCTCAAAGCCTGCTGATTGGGCGAGTGTAAGTCCATTAACTACACATGCTCTTTCAGTGCGGCTATTGTTCAAGAAAACTTTATATTTTTCACAATAATTATACATAGCCTCGTACTCAGAGTCAGTCATTTGGTAATAACCGTTTCTCAAATTACTAATCAGTACTTCGTGTGTACCATGGTTAATGGACATAGTTAATCCTCCCAACCCTCAAATCTAAAATTATTTAAACATAATAAATATACTTACATTACATTATACACTATATTTAGTAAAAAACAATTATTTACTTAAAAATTTGTAAATACTTAAAAAAATACGGCTTGACCATTGACAAATTTGTTATAAATGATAATATTATGAATAGTAATGCAAAATAATTACGACAAACCACAACTTTTATATCTTAAAAATTGTACTTATAGTTTATATAATTAATGATTTTTTAAGTAGTAATAAATACTTTAGTAATTTGTCAAAAAATATAAAATTTTTTACTAAGTTAATATGATTCTCATAAGCTGATATAGGGGCTTTTTAAGGGCTTTTCCCATCGAAACATTTCGATGTGAAAATAAAAACAAGGGAGGAAGGGAAGATGAAACACCCAAAAAAAATGGTGTCCGTGGTGATTGCCGTTGTATTACTGATGGGTATTGTCGTTGGTTGCGGCGGTGGTCCTGCTGAGGAAACACCGGTTGGCGGAGCAGAAAAGAGCAAGGATACTCTTGTAGTACTTTCTGCTGAAAGCTTTAGTGGTAGCTGGGATCCAGGCAGCCATACTGTCTTGGCAAACTGCCACCTTCAGTGGGTAGTTCTTAGCAATCTGATTAACAAGAACTACGACACCGGCGAAATGGAGCCCGGTCTTGCAACCGAATGGGCTTACCTGGATGACGGATACACTTTGGAGATGAAGCTCCGTCAAGGTGTTAAGTTCCATGATGGCTCTGATTTTACTGCGGAAGACGTAAAAGCAACTATTGAACACATGTCCGATCCGCAGGGTACCCGTGGAGGGGACTGGAGTCAACAATACTATGTAGACATTGTAGATGACTACACGGTACGGATTTATCCATCAAGCAAGACTCCTCAAGGCATTCTTATCAACATGCTTAGCCTGACTGGCATGCTTTCTGCAGATGACGTAGCAGATGAAGCAAAGCTCAAGTCCAGGCTCAATGGCACCGGCCCTTATAAGATGGTTAAGTATGAGAATGAAACTGTTTATCTAGAAGCATTTGAAGATTACTACGATAAGGAAAATGCTGCGAAAATTAAGTACGTTGAATTTCGTTACGTTCCCGAATCACAAGCTCGTTTAGCTGCCCTCCAGTCCGGAGAAGCTCATCTCATTGAACGGGTGGAAGCTGAGCAGCTTCCCATTATCGAAGCTGATCCAAATCTTAAAACTACTGTAGGTTATGTAAACGAGCAAAAGTATATGGTCTTTAAAAATACTCAGCCACCAATGGACAATCCTCTTGTGCGTAAAGCCATTGCTCATGCCATTGATGTTGAGACTATAGTAAATGATATTATGGGCGGTTATGCCAGAGTTGCCGACAGCTGGTTGCCTGCTACTGCAGAGCACTACAGCCCTGCTGCAAACTTCCCCACTTACGATGTGGAAAAAGCCAAGGCTTTGTTGGCTGAGGCCGGGTATCCTAACGGCGAAGGGCTGCCTACCCTTACTTATATCACTTCCACCGGTTTCTATCCCAAGACTAAGGAATACGGTGAATATATCGTATCCTGCTTAGAGAAGATCGGCATTAAAGTAGACTTCCAGCCCATGGAATCTGCAGGCTGGAGTGACGCCCTGTATCAGGAAGATTCTTGCCATATGATGGATACTGGCTGGATGAACGAGAGCAACGAAGATAACATAGCCTTATACGTTTGTTATCATACTACAGGCCTGATGGATTTCAGCAGCCATCCTGCTGTTGACGCCGCTCTTGAAAAGGAAACGGCTACCATGGATCCTGCTGAACGTAAGGCTGTTATCCAGAATGAATTGTGGCCAGCCCTGGTTGAGAATATGTCAACTTATCCGCTCTTTGATTCTACCTGCATCTATGCTTACAGTAGCGACTTACAGGGATTTAAAGTTCTGCCTACTTCAAGCATGTCTTTCTGGGAGTATTCATTTGCCGAGTAGTACCGCCTACATATTTCACTATTTAATGAATTACAATTTATTAGCAGTTCGTGCCGCGAAAGCGGTATGAACTGCTAAATAGATTTGAATTTTAATTTGTTCCAGTTAAAATTCTATTTATTAAATTAAAGCAAATTATTAAATTAAAGCAGAAAGATAGAAAGGAGAAAGGTACAATAACCTGTTATTGTATCCTAACAGATCGATATGCTTACAACTATTGTTAAGCGTCTTTTACAAGGAATTTTAGTTGTTATTGCCGTTATGGTCTTGGTTTTCGTGCTCCTTCGTCTTATACCTGGGGATCCTACTCGCCAACTGGCTTCCATGGCTACAGAAGAGGCGGTCCAGGCTTTGCGTGAAGAAATGGGACTCAACAAAAGCATTCCGGAACAATTGATCCTGTATATACAGAACCTATTTCGCGGTAATCTCGGATATTCATATTTTCAAAAGATGAATGTATCGGAAGTTATAGTCCAATCGGCAAGAGCAACTTGCCAGATGCTGGGTCTGGCCATGTTATCTGCAATAATTATGGGATTCATTTTTGGCCTGTTGGCTGCTGTATTACATCATACTTGGGTAGACCGGGTAATAAGCATGATGTGTGTTGTTTTTCAGTCACTACCGAATTATTGGCTAGCTATTCTTTTGGTACAGCTTATAGCGGTACAATGGAGACTGTTGCCTGCAGTAGGCTATAAAGGCTTTGAATATGTTATCTTGCCTGCGTTTATATTGGCGTTACCTCTTTCTGGTATAATCGGGAAGAACATTCGGACCAATATGATTGGCAGCCTTAATCTTGATTTTGTAAAGGCTGCGAAGGCACGCGGGATTCCGGGATTTACATCACTTTTTGGCTATGCGCTAAGAAACTCGCTTATCCCAATAATAACCCTTATCGGTTCTCAGCTAGGCTACTTAGTGGGCAATAGCCTGATTGTGGAATATATATTCAGTTTCCCCGGCATAGGTTTGCAAACTCTCAATGCTATACTTAGACGGGATTATTTCTTGGTACAGGCAATGGTAATGCTAATTTCCCTGGTTTTCATAATTGTGAACACCTTTATAGATATTTCTTATTTGTATTTGGATCCTCGTATCCGAAAAGCACAGGGAGGCCTATAAAGATGAACGACATTGTAACGACCGAGGTACCTGTTAAGCCATCAATCGGCACTAAGTTTATCAATCGGATGAAACGTATCGGAAAATTTTTAGTAAAAAATCCTGGTTTTACCGTGGGCTTGACCATAATGTTAATAATGGTGTTTATCGCACTTTTTGCCGATGTAATTGCTCCCCATGATCCCTACCTTAGTGATCCTAAAAGTAAGTTATTGCCTCCTTTTTGGGTTGAAGGGGCGAATCCCGACTATATCTTAGGTACTGACTATATCGGCCGGGACTTACTTTCACGCTTGTTTATGGGCATACGTACGTCTCTTATCGTATGCGTGTGCGCTGTTGTTGGGGCAGTAATCATTGGCATTTTGGTGGGTATTGTTTCCGGATTAGCCTATCCAGGTCCTGTTGACAATATTCTTATGCGTATAACGGATATACAGATGGGCATCCCTTTCATCGTAATGGTTATTATAATCGTATCATTCGTTACACCTACAGTTGGAAGCTGCACTTTAGTGCTTATGCTGGCCACATGGGCAGTATATGCCAGAATGATACGCTCAAACGTGATGTTGGAAAAAGAAATCGATTATGTTGCTGCTGCCAAGATCATGGGCGCAAGCAAGTTCAGAATTGCAACAAAATATCTGACCAGAAATATACTTCCCGGGATTTTACCAACCGTACCTATGGATATTTCTAATGTTATTCTTACCGAAAGTTGCATAAGCTTTATGTCACTTGGCATTCAGCCACCAACCATATCTTTGGGCAATATCATGGCAGATGGAAGAAACTATATTTCAACCCATTGGTGGATTACCGGACTAGCAGGGTTTGTAATTCTGATAATGGCGGTAGCGCTTACATTAATAGGCGACGACTTGCAAAAAAATATGGAATCATTCCATCGCGGTTAATCGGAGGATAGTTATGAAATATAATAAAGGTAACACCACAAATGCTGATACCGCTCAGGATGAAGTACTGCTTGAAGTTAAAAACATAAAAACGTACTTCCATATCGGTGGCAACAAAGTGATAAAGGCAGTTGACGGCGTCAACTTTACGCTAAAGAAAGGTCGTGTTCTTGGAATTATTGGTGAGTCAGGTTCAGGTAAAAGTGTTACTTCCCGCACCATAATGCGCATAGTTGATGCTCCAGGTAAAATTGAGGATGGCCAGGTAATATTCAAGGGGCGCGATCTTTTAAAACTGAGCGAAAAAGAAATGTCTGCTTTGCGTGGTTCGCAAATTTCACTTATTTTTCAGGACCCGACTACTTCTTTTAATCCTTATATGACTATTGGCAGTCAATTGATTCAGGCCTACAAGGTTCACAGAAGGACAGCTTCCAAGGAAGAATGTCAAGAAAAGTGCAAAGAGGCTCTCAGACTGGTAGGTATAAGCAACTGGGAAGACGTAATGAAGCGTTTCCCTTGCGAGTTTTCAGCAGGTTTCCGCCAGAGAATATTCATAGCCATGTCTATGATATTTAAACCGGAGCTGCTTATCGCAGACGAACCGACAACAAGTCTAGGCATTACTATACAAGCTGAAATCATTCAGGCCCTTACTGAAGTTAAGAAACAGGTTGGCAACTCGGTTATCATCATAACTCATGACTTTGGTGTAGTTTCCCAGTTCTCAGATGATATTTTTGTCATGTACGCAGGCCGTTGCGTTGAAAGCTCTCCCAAAAAAGAATTGCTGCTGTACCCACACCATCCTTATACAATTGGCCTGATACGCTCCGTACCTTTACTCGAAGCCCGGAAAACCAAACGGCTAAAATCTATTAGCGGCTTCCCGCCTGATATGTCGAATCCACCCCAGGGATGCGATTTTGCAAGCCGCTGTGAATGGGCCCAAAGCAAATGTTTTGAGTATAAGCCGGAACTGGTGGATTGTGGAAAGGACCGTAAGGTAGCCTGCCATTACCCACTTATGGACTACAATACTAGTGATGACATTAGTTTAGAGTGAGGTGCAGAGCATGGCAGAACCTATTTTAAAAATAGACAATCTTGTAAAACATTACCCCATTCGAAAAGGTTTGTTCAATAAACAGGTAGCTACAAAACGAGTAGTAGACGGCATAAGTTTTGAGATACCTACAGGGCAAACAGTAGCGCTGGTCGGAGAGTCAGGTTGTGGGAAAACGGTCTTGCTACGTACTATAATCGGCTTGGAAGAGCCTACCGGCGGCAAAGTGTTTTATAAGGGCAAAGATTATAGTGAGATGAAGCGGGAAGAAATCAGGGAAATGCGCAGTAAAGTCCAAATGATTTTTCAGGATTCGGCGGCTGCCTTGCACCCCCGCTTTACAGTAATGGAGTCATTGGCTGAACCGTTAATTCTTAACGGCATGACAGATAAAGAACAATGGACAGCTCGAATTATGGAAATCTTATACAAAGTAGGGTTGGATGCTAGCTTCGCAACCCGTTATCCTGGAACATTGAGCGGAGGCCAAAGGCAGCGTGTTGTAATAGCTAGAGCCTTAGTGGAACGTCCGGAGCTTATTCTGGCAGATGAACCTATTTCTGCCCTGGATGTTTCATTACAGGCCCAAGTCCTCAATTTGCTAATGGATCTTAAGGATGAATATAATCTTTCCATGCTTTTTGTGGCTCACGATTTAGCTGTTGTGCGCCAGATAGCTGATTATATTTTAATCATGTATGGAGGAAAGATAATGGAAGCGGCTCCTGCCGAAGAAATTTACTCTAACGCAAAACATCCGTACACAATAGTGCTTTTAAAGTCCGCTCCCAGTATAATGAAAGGAATTAAGGGGGAAGACTTTCATCTCGATCTGAAGGTTGGTGATGCTCCCGACCCGGCAAATCCCCCTAGCGGCTGTTTATTCCATACTCGTTGTGTTTACGCTACAGAAAACTGCTCAAAAAACATACCGACTGTGCAGGAAGTATCGCCAGGACATTTTGTGTTGTGTGACCGCTTTAATGAAATGTAAGGTTTAGGATTAATAACTAAATAAAGTAAACTTACTTCAACCGAACCCTTGACGATATATGGATTGGTTTATGCATCTATTTATCTTAATCTCCTGGTAATATAAAATGAGCCTTTTGCGAAAGCGAAAGGCCTGTATTTTATCCTCGCATACTTTTATAATATAAAGCTAATATTTTAGTATTCAGCAAAAGTTTTATTAAAATTGTATCTTTATAAAAGTTTTAACCCTGGTTAGTTGAAATAAAATCAAAGAAAGTGTAAATTAATTATGAATAATATTAATAATTTTGATGAAGTATGTTCGCAAAATGGCTTTCGACCGGATATGAACAGGAGGAGCGTTGTCATGTTAGGTGACCATATTCGCAGTCTTCGTAAGGAAAAAAACATTACTTTAGCCGAACTAGCTGAAGTGACTAACCTTTCTGCTGGTTATTTGTCCCAGGTTGAAAGGGGAATGGTTGATCCTTCTCTTTCTTCACTTCAAAAAATTGCTGATGCACTTAAAGTTCCTGCAATGCTATTAATAGACGATCCTTTTAGCAAAAGTCTTACAGTCCACTTTGAACAACAGCCTAGCGTGGTTCCACCAGGTTCTACTACAGTAAACTATCGACTTATGTCCACCCTTCCCTCTAAGGATTATATGCCCGGCTCACTAGTACTTGGCTTCACACTTAATGGAAATTCTGTGGACTTTGAAAAACCAATTAGCCATAACGCTGAAGAGATTGTGGTCGTTACTGAAGGGGAAATTACCATAAATCAGTTAGGCGCTCCAATTGTGCTTAAAACCGGGGATACTACTATTATTCGTAAAAACATTCCCCATCAAATCATAAATAACGGCGATACGCCAGCGAAAGGCCTATCCATTTTTACCCCTGCAATTTGGAGCCTGCGGCAATACTGATTTAGGCTTGCCAATTTTAACTAAGAGGCTTATTATTTTAATATCGGTAAAGCTCTAGACCTTCTTCTATATGATAAAATACTTTACCCGGTTATGAATTAGTAGGGGTTTGGCACAATCTTTCTGGAACCAGAGATTTTTGAGTATTTAATTAACCGCTCGTTGGAGTGGTTTTTCTTTTTCTTCTTTATAGGAAGGATCCTCCGTTTTTGGCTCGAACTACTTTTTAGGCTTTAAGACAATAATGAGGAGCAAAGGGAGAGGTTACATGCGTAAATTATTAGTTGTTTTTGTATGTTTAATAGCTTTGGGGTTAATCTGCCCCGTCTATGCACTAGCTGCTGAAATAACAGTAACTTTAAACGGAAACCCAATTCAATTTAGTGACACGCAGCCTATCTTGGAACAAGGAAGAGTCTTAGTCCCCTTAAGATCAATTTTTGAAAAAATGGGAGCTGAAGTGAACTGGAACGGGAAGCTCAAACAGGTAGAAGCTAAACAAAACAGTAAGGTGATTTGTTTACCTCTTAACGGTAAGTACGCGTTCGTAAACGGAGTGGCTTATGAAATCGATGTTTTACCGCGCCTGGACGGCGGGAGAACTTTCGTGCCACTGCGTTTTTTATCTCAGGCTTTAGGGGCAAATGTTAATTGGGATAAGGCTACATCTCATGTTGCCATCACAACTCAGGTTCCATCTCCGGCCGGGGAAGTTTGGGGTTATTATGTGGATTACAATTCCTATACTTCACTGGAGAATAATTTGGAGAAGGTAACCGGAATTATGCCCTTTTCCTATAAATTAGACAGTAACGGTCAAATTACAGAGACTGTTTACTTCTCCCAGGGACAAAGCTTAGCTCAAGCCAGTAACATTCCTGTCTATGCCCTGGTCTTTGCCGATGATCCGGAGGCCCTAAGTCAAATTTTAGCGACTAAAAGCAGCCGTTCAGCTTTAGTCGAGCAGGCTTTAGACCTGGCAGTAAGCCGTGGTTACCAAGGAGTAAATCTGGATTTTGAAAAGATCAAGGCCCAGGACCGGGAGAATTTCAATTCTTTAGTGCAAGAATTAGCCGAAAGTTTACATAGCCGGGGCCTGTGCTTAAGTTTATCCGTACCGGCCAAAAGCCATGATCAATTTAGTTGGACTAAAGCATATGATTATGCTGCTTTAGGTAAATGGGCAGATAAGATGATTATTATGGCTTATGATCAGCATTACAGCGGCAGTGAACCGGGACCGGTGGCAGCACTTTCCTGGGTGGAAAGTGTGGTTAAGTATGCCACTAGCCAGGTGGACGGTCAAAAAATACTTTTAGGCATCGGTCTATACGGTTATGATTGGCCCAGCGGGCAGAAAGGGAAAACCCTTGATTTGGCACAGGTTAAGAGCCTTCCTCAGGATAAACTGGGCTGGAGTGAGGAAAATTATGCACCATATCTTTTCTATACCGGCTCAGACGGAGTAAGGCATGAAGTCTGGTTTGAAAACCAGAAAAGCGTAACCGGTAAATTAGAACTGGTGAAGAAATATAAGCTGGCAGGTATTGCTTTGTGGAGGTTGGGTTTAATACCGGCAGAGGTGTGGGAGGTCATTGGTTTATAGAATAACAAAACAGGCGCGTCAAAAACGCGCCTTTTTCATGCTATCGAAGAGTACTAAGGTTAAGCGACCTGGTCAAAACTTCACAAAAAGTCGGTAAAACTTCCTGCACCTGAGGGGGGAGCTGCTTAAGGTATGTCATGAGATCTTTGGCCCGGCTTTTGTTGACCTGTTCGATCAGATTTAACCCTTTGGGAGTGAGCTTAACCCATACTACTCGTTTATCTTCTCTATCTTGCTCTCGTTCAGCCAAACCCATATTAACCAAGCGGTTAACCAAGCCGGTAATAGCGCTTAAAGTAACCGCGAGCGTATAGGCCAAATCGGTAACTGTCAGTTTTCCTTTCCTGGCAATGTAGCGCAGAATAAAAAACTGTACACCGGTTAAGCCGCTTTCTTTAGCAGTGGATATCCGCAGTCTATGGTTTAACTCAGTGATGACAATATCCATCTGTTCTGCTAAATGTTCGCTTCTGGCGGCCATTCTTTTCTCCCCCTTTAACCCGTAAATGTTTAATAAAATATTATGCCAACAATTTTTAATTTAGTATAGTAAAGTATAACTGGAATAAAAAGGAATGTCAATATAACGGTTGACTGATAAAACTTTACAAATTCTTAAACCATAGGATGGTGAACTTTCGGAAAAACTAGTAAGAGTATATTTAAAGATTGGTGGGATTTAATTGGGAAAAGCAGTTCGCAAGCAATTTTATTTATCGCCTGAGTTAAACAAAATCTTAGCCGAACTTGCCCAGTCGCAAAATTTATCTGAGGCTGAGATCATCCGCAGGGCATTGGAAGAATATATGTTAAAGCAATTTTGCATTCCGTCCGAAGAACCTATTGCTAAGCTGGCGGGTATTGGCCAAAGTGGCCGGCGCAGAGGGTAGGCTGATGGGCAAGGGCAAGGTTTTTATTGATACAGGAGCTTTTTATGCACTGATCGACCGGGATGATCCTTATCACGTGGTAGCCTATAAACAATGGGCCGAGCTTTTAGAGCAAAAATTCCTTTTATACATAACCAATTATATTGTCAGTGAAACTTATACTTTGTTAAGGTATAGACTGGGCTGGGATGTGGCTTGCAAGTTTTTGCAAGTATTAGAGGAATGTTCAAGTCTTGGTCGAATAACAATTAAGACAGTTCCCCTCGCAACCGAACAATATGCCAGGAATTTACTGCTGAGCCTTGCGGAGAAAGACTTATCTTATATAGATGCCATAAGTCTAGCAACTATTAAAATGGAAGAAATTCCGTTAGCCTTTTCTTTTGACAACCATTTCCAGCTGGCTAAAGCTAAAGTAATCCCCTAGCTTTAATTTAAAACTAAAAGGAGAGATCTTCTTGGGTGTTAAGATTGCCAGAGGTGCACTGATTGCAGCTGTTTATGCTGTTTTGTGTTTTGCCCTTCAACCTATCTCTTACGGGGTTATTCAGCTTCGCTTTGCAGAGGCTTTAACTCTGCTTCCCATGTTATTTCCGGAAGCTATTCCGGGCCTTTTTGTAGGAGCTTTGATAGCCAATGTCATCGGTCCTTACGGGCTGGTAGACATAATCGGAGGGAGCCTCACCACTTTAGTGGCGGCTTATTTCACCTACCGGTATAAAGACACCTGGTTCGGTTATTTATCTCCGGTTATTTTTAACGCTGTCTTTGTCAGCTTGTATTTACATGCCTTTTTTAACTGGCCTTATTGGGCCTCGGTGTTAAGTATCGGTTTAAGTGAAGCACTGGTTGTTTTAACCTTAGGCTATCTTTTGGTGAAGGCTTTACGCAACTACATCCAAACCGGCAAATTTCACTAAAATATAAAGGGAGCCGGTTTAAGCTATGTTCTTTGCCAAATTGAAGGATTGGCTTTCCCAAGTGCATATTCACCTGAAAAGGTTGTACGGAGGCTGTCGATGCTAAGGGGAGTAGTAGCAGATAATTTTATTGAGTTGGTGAAAAGAGCATAATCTGCAACACTCTTTTACCGGCTTTTCCTGGCAGGAAAAAATAAATCACTTAGGTGACTGTCTTAGTTACCTAAGTGATTTTTAATAAGGATGATATTTTTGGTGTTTGTTCTTTATTATTGACACTTATGGTTATAGCATGACACGTTAGATATAGAAACTATTAGCGGTTTACATTTTAATCGCTACCGCCTCACTTTATTTTTAAAAACCAGTCTTGCTCGCGACAGCTAAAAATTCAGCAGGTTCGTCAGATATATTCTTCCAGTAATGATTGTAGGCGGCGGTATAATAAGCCATATCACCCGGAGATAAGACTATTTCTTGATTATTGAATACTAAAACAATACTTCCCTTAATAATATAAACAAATTCTTCGCCACCGTGGTGATCGGATTTGTAGGATTCAGAATGAGGGGGCATGTGCATTACAGTTACCTGCATATCGAAGGTGGCCCCTCGTGTTAAAAAGTCTTGAATCACAGATTTGTCTCCATCCCTGGATACTACTACTGAAAACCTTCTATTTTTGGGGACCACAAGTATGGTGGAATCTTCCTCGGTGGCTAAAAGCGCCTTCACTGAGACATCAAGAGCTTTGGCAATTTGCATTAGGGAAGAAATAGTTATGTTTGTTTTTCCGTTTTCATAATTGCTTAAAAATGATGCAGAAAGCCCGCTTTTTTTAGCTAGTTCCCGAAGACTCATACCTTTTTCTTTTCTTATTCTTTTTGTATTTCGATAACTGTAATCCATTTTTCACATCCCTTATTACCATCTTAGGACTTTTACACTAATAATTTTACTGTAAAATTATTAAAATTGTCAGCACCTCTATGAATGGCTTCTAGTCAGCATCTTGGATTTTTACGATGGGGAAACGATTAGGCAAAGTTATGCCGGCACGTTTATAGATGGCGGCACTTCTTTCCTGTGCCTCTTTAAGAATTGCATCTTCATCTAGAGTCAGTATTTTTCTGTCCCGCATTAGCCACTTTCCGTCACACATGGTACTTTCTACATTAAATGAGTGCATGGAAGTTACTAACGCTGCAATTGGATCATTGACCGGCATCATAGATGGACCGTAAGGGTTAATAATTATTAAGTCTGCTTTTTTACCCGGCTCTAAGCTGCCATAAAGGTGATCATCCAGTAAGGCTCGTGCCCCGTTCTTAGTTGCCATGCGTAAAATATCTTGTGAAGGCACTACGGTAGGATCAAGACGCCAGCCTTTATGAATTAGTGAAGTGAGCCACATTTCATCCACAATGTCCATACGATTGCTGGAGGAAGCACCATCGGTACCGATTGAGACACATATACCTTTTTCGAGCATTCGTGGAATTTTGGCGAAACCAAGTACGCGCATAGCTGAAGCAGGGTTATGGGATACTTTTACATCATATTCTTTGAAAAGATCAACTTCTTCATTAGTCAACCAAACTGTATGTACTGCCAGTAAATTCTTATCTAAAACTCCAAGTTTGTGGAGGTGTGTGACTGTTGGTTCACCATATACCTCCTTACAGTATTCTACCTCTTCTTTTGCTTCTGCCACATGCATGTGGATACCGACACCAAACTTATCTGCTAGCTCTTTTGTACGTAAAATAAGGTCGTCTGAATTATTAAAGATGGTACGCAAGCCAAACCAGACTTGTATACGACCACTAGCGGTGTTATGAAAGCGGTGGTAATCCTCAACTTGTTGTTCCAGTTCTTCGTCTGCTGTACGCTGCCAAATTGGCGGTAAACCTTCGCCACAGTCCATAACTGACTTAGCAAGTTTTGCCCGTAGACCCGCTTCAGAAACCCCTTTGGCCATTCCGCTAACAAATTGTCCGCCTGGTTCAGCGAAGGAAGTAACTCCGCTTCTTATCAGTTCTAAACAACACATAAGAGTAGAAACGTAAGAATCGTCCTCAGTCATGTTACTTTCAAAAGGCCACATACGTTCGTGTAACCAGGTGACAAACGGAACATCATCACCAACGCCCCGGCTGATCTGCTGAGAGGTATGCACATGAGTATTTACAAAACCGGGCAATACGTATTTCCCTTTAAGATCGATAATTTCAGCATCGGGACGTACCAGTTGCGGGTCTACTTTCCCTACAGCTACTATTTTATCATCTTCAATGAGGACGCTACCTCCATCGAAGACTTGCTCTGTTTTGTTCATGGAAACAATGAATCCATTTTTCAGAAGTATTTGGCTCATAGGAAAAATCTCCTCCGTTTTTATTATTTACTAATTGAAATAATAGGATCGATAATCTTGAATTGATTGACATCGAACAAGCCGCGGTCAGTAATGCCAAAGCAAGGAATGAATATAAGCGTGATAAAGGAAAGAGTAACGTTGGGTGAATGAAGTTTGCAGCCCAAGTCCTTAAGTTTTTGGTACATGTCAGCTAATTTGTCTGCTACTATTTCACCATCTTCCGTTGAAAGCAAACCACAAATAGGTAAAGCAATTTCTGCCAGGACTTCGCCTTTATTTACCAGTACCAGGCCACCTTGAAGTTCACCAATGCGGTTGACGGCAAGTGCCATGTCTGCTGGATCGCAACCAACTACAGTGATATTGTGATGGTCATGTCCTACACTTAAGGCAATAGCACCTTCCTTGAGGCCTACTCCTTTAATAAAGGATTTACCGATAGACCCGTGTTTACCATAGCGTTCTACACAGGCAATGCGGAGAATATCATTTTCAACATCCGGTTCAATGACACCGTTTACGACTTTCAGGTCGGCTTCCAAAGCTTCCGTGAGTAAAGACACACTGGATGCCCCGATAACATGAACCTTAGCCTTAGCACAATCTGAGGGAGCTTTTAGCACCATATCTGTAGCTTCAAGTTTCTTGGGTAACTTAACTGTATTGCGCATAATATCGCTATACTGGTATGCAGGCAGCTCACTGATCAGTTTTCCGTTTTCAACCACCAATTGGCCGTTAGCCATAACTTTTTCAATTGTGCATTTTTCTAATGAGGAAAGGAATACGATGTCAGCAAATTTTCCAGGTGTGACACTTCCGCATCTATCATCAATGTGGAAATTTTCTGCAGGGTTAATTGTCACCATTTGTATAGCCTTTACGGGGTCTAAACCTTCTTCAACAGCTATGCGTATTTTGTGATCAAGATGTCCAAATCGGCTAATATGGTAAGCATCAATATCATCACTAACCATCGAGCAATATCTGGGATTAATATTGTTGTTGATGATTGCACGTAAGCAGGAACGCAAATCTGTAGAAGCCGATCCTTCGCGCATGAGCACGCGTAAGCCGCAACGCATTTTTTGCAAGGCTTCTTCCTCATTTGTGCTTTCATGATCGCTGTTAATGCCTGCGCTGGCATAAGCGTTAAGGGCTTCATCCATCAATGCGGGAGCATGTCCTTCCGCGGTTTTTTTATGACTTTTAGCGAGAGCAAGCATGTGTGCTGAAGCGGGACTTCCTGAAAGTATTGGGGGGGCAAGAACTTCTGCAAGGCCGACTGCCTGAGGCAGTTTAATTAACTCTTCCATCATGGAAGGCAGTAACGTGCTGCCTGTTGTTTGAAGGTCGTTCTCTTCCATAAAAGCCGGCACGGGATAGAAAAGCTTAACAGGAGTATGCTCTGATTCTTTAAGTACTTCTTTCATACCTTCAATGCCGGAGACTATTGTGATCTCCATTAAGTCAGATGCCACGGCCGTAGTACCATGCTTGATTACCATTTTGGAAAATTCGGTATATGTAAGCATGCTGCTTTCGACATGAATATGTGCATCGATAAATCCAGGTGCAAGGTATAAACCTTGAGCATCAATAATTTTTGTGTCAGGGCCGTAAGTGCCCATGTTCAGTGGCCCTATTGAGGCAATTTTGTCTCCTTTAATTGCCACATCTGTTTGATAAATCTCGCCAGTATATACATTAATGAGATTTCCGCCTCGGATGATCACATCTGCCGGCTGTCTACCTAACGCAACATTAATAAGAACAGTGTCCATGGTATACCCCCTTATTTTTAATGTTCACTTTAAAATAATATTATCCCAAAAATATACACTATGTCAAACACATAATTAAAATATTCTTTATATTTCGTAGATTATGTTCATTAAACAATATATTTTTAAACAATAATTGACTATAAAATAACGAGCTGTTAAAATAATTGTAACAAAAATATCAAATTAAAAAAATAGTTTGAAAAAAGGGAGGAGAGAGACTAATGAAAAAATTTTTAGTATTGACTCTAATAGTTGCCATGCTGTTTGGTGTAGTCGCATGTAGCAATACACCAAGCAATGAGTCTGCAACTAATGAGTCAACAACTGGTGAGTCTGCAGGGACAGGTACGGGAGAAGAAACCGCAACGGCTAGCGGCCTTAAAAAACTAAATAAGGAAGAAATTAAAGTCGGTTTTATTTATGGTAGTTCTATCGGTGATGAGGGCTACACTTATGCTCACAATCTGGGAAGATTGGCTTTGGAAGAAATGGGAATCAAAACCATGTATTTGGAGAATATTCCCGAAACAGCCGATTGTGAAAAGGCGGCCCGCGATTTAATTGCGCAAGGTTGTAATGTTATTTATGCTACAAGCTTTGGCCATGGCGAGTGGATAGCAAATGTGGCTCAGGAACATCCTGATGTGTATTTTAACCATGCGACCGGCTATATTACTTTAAATAACATGGCTACATACATGGGCAGAATGTACGAAGCAGAGTATCTTGCAGGTATTGCTGCAGGAATGAAGACAAAAACCAATAAAATCGGATTTGTTACAACCTTCCCCATCCCCGAAGTGATCCGTCAAGTTAACTCCTACACACTTGGAGTCCGTTCAGTTAATCCAACTGCAACAGTAGAGGTTAAGTGGACCAGCTCTTGGTTTGACCCTGTTGCAGAAAAAAGTGCGGCGACAGAGCTTATTAACACAGGCTGTGATGTTATCGCTGCTTACTGTGACACCATGAATCCACAAATGGCCGCTGCAGAACGAGGCCTATTTGCAACGGGATGTTCGTCTCCGGGTAAAAAAGTTATTCCCAATGCCTATTTAACTGCGCCGCTGTTTGATTGGGCTGCGTTTTATACAGCAGATATTCAAAGGATAATTGACGGTACATGGACCGGAGAATCTAGATGGCTAGGGATGAAAGACGGGGTTGTTGCAATCGACGAAATAACTGAAAATTGCGCTGAAGGTACAAAAGAAGCAGTAGAAAAAGCTAAGGCTGCAATCATTGATGGCTCATTATTCGTCTTTACCGGGGAAATAAAGGATAATAATGGAAACGTACGTGTTGCCGAAGGCCAGAAGCTTACCGATGAAGAAATGCTCGCAATGGATTGGTTTGTAGAAGGCGTTATTGGTTCGGTTAATTAGGATTATATAAAATTATCTTAATGCAGGGGAGTTTGCAGGTATAACTCTCCTGCATTAACATATACATTTTGAAAATCTATTCAGGTAAGTTGCATTGTATGATTGTTGTTAGCTAAAGTTTAAAGGGAAGGGAAAACAAAAAATATGGGAGAAAGACCGTATATAGAACTCCACAACATTAAAAAAACCTTTGGAAATGTAGTCGCCAATGATGAAGTAAATTTGCAGGTATACAAAGGCGAAATCCATGCCATTCTGGGTGAAAACGGGTCTGGGAAAAGCACCCTAATGAATATCCTTTCCGGGATCTATTCGGCTGATAGCGGAAGCATACTGATAAATGGGAAAAAGGTTAAAATTCGCTCCCCTAAAGAAGCTTTCAAGCTGGGAATAGGGATGATTCATCAACATTTTAAGTTGATAGACGTAATGTCTGCTAAAGAAAATATCATTGGAGGCATTAGCGGAAAGTTATTTATTGATAAAAATAAGCTGTCAGAGGAGATTCGACAGCTAGGAGAAAAATACGGACTTATTGTAGACCCTGATAAAAAAGTTTACCAGATGTCAGTAAGTGAAAAACAAACCGTGGAGATCTTAAAGGTTTTATATCGAGGCGTGGAGATGCTTATTTTAGATGAACCTACCGCTGTACTCACACCGCAAGAAACAAAAACCTTGTTTCAGGTTTTAAAGAATATGAAAGACAAAGGTTGTGCAATTATTATTATTACCCATAAACTGAACGAGGTTATGGAAGTTAGTGACCGGGTAACAGTTCTTAGAAAAGGGAAAAGTATCGCTACATTATCCACGGCCGATACGAATCCTAAGCAGTTAACCGAATTAATGGTGGGTTATCCCATGAATTTAGAAATTAAACGGGTTGAGGTTGACGAGAAATCTAAACATACGGTAGTAGAAATACGAAATCTTACCGTGATGGGTGAAAATAACAGAAAAATTTTGGATAATGTTTCACTTGATATATCATCCCACGAAATATTGGGCATTGCAGGCGTAGCTGGTAGTGGACAAAAAGAACTATGTGAGGCTATTGCAGGTTTACAACCTGTTTCAGCAGGACAAATACTATTTAAAGGGCAAAATTTAGTTGGAATGTCACCCCGTGAAATTCTTAAAAAGGGAATAAAAATGAGCTATGTTCCTGAAGATCGCTTAGGTATGGGGTTGGTAGGCGGATTAAGCATTACTGATAACGTTATTCTTAAGACCTATGATAATACGGATGGTCTATTTATTGACCGGAAAGCAGGACAGAAAAAAGCTAATTCTATAATTGAGAAATATAATATTAATACTCCTGGTGCAAATCAAATTGTAAGACGATTGTCAGGTGGTAATATTCAAAAAGTTCTTCTTGGACGAGAGTTAGATCTTCATCCCGAATTTTTAATAACTGCCTATCCTGTGCGGGGTTTAGATATCGGTGCGTCATACTTTATTTACGACAGGTTAAATGAAGAAAAGAAAAAGGGAGTGGCTATTCTCTTTGTTGGTGAAGACTTAGATGTGTTACTTAGTATTTGCGATCGCATTGCCGTTATGTATAGTGGTTGTATTATGGGTGTTGTTGACGCTGCGACAACAACTAAAGAAGAAGTTGGTTTGATGATGATGGGGCAGATGAAAGGGGGAGATAGAGTTGCTTAAAGTTGTAAAAAGAACTGAATCGGGACCATTGCAAGCAACGCTAAATCGCATCTTATCGGTGCTAATCGCCTTATTAGCTGCTGCATTAGTGATAAAGTTATTAGGCTACGATCCTTTCATAGTCTATAAGGAAATGATTAAAGGTTCTCTGGGTTCAGCCTACTGCCTAAAGGAGACAATCAATAAAGCTATCCCCCTTCTAGTTATGGGACTTGGAGTTGCAGTTTGTTTTAAAATGAAGTTTTCCAACATTGGTACTGAAGGACAGTTCTACATGGGTGCCTTGGGTGCAACTTACGTTGCCTTAAATTATAGTTCGTTACCCGCTGTAATTCTACTTCCTTTGATGTTTATAGTTGCATTTATAATGGGCGGAATCTGGTGCTTAATTGCAGCACTCTTAAAGCTGCGTTGGAATGCGAACGAAACTTTAGTAACGTTAATGATGAACTATATTGCGATTAAGCTTGTTTCTTATTTACAATATGGTCCATGGCGAGACCCAAAAGCTTACGGTTTTCCTAAGATCGCTAATTTCCCAAAAAATGCATGGTTGCCGGAAGTGCTAGGTGTACATTGCGGCTGGATTATTGCGACGGTTTTGACGGTTTTTATCTACATTTTGTTCAGCCGTTCAAAGCTTGGCTATGAAATTTCTGTCATGGGGGAAAGTCCGTTAACTGCTAAATATGCGGGACTGGATACGACAAAAATATTTTTGATTGCCATTTTGCTGGGCGGTGGGCTAAGCGGCGCAGCAGGTATGTTGCAGGCTTCAGGTATAGAGAGAACGCTTAACGACCAGCTTTCCGGCAGTTTAGGTTTTACGGCTGTTATTGTAGCTTGGATGGCTCAACTCAGTCCGATAATAATTTTTATCGTGTCTTTTTTCTTTGCTGTGTTGCTACAAGGTGGGTCGTATATTCAGAGTGCACTCCAGATTCCGTCAGCTGCGGCACTTATTTTGCAGGGAATAATCTTGCTATTTGTTTTAGGCAGTGAATTCTTTACCCAATATAAAATAGTTTACGAGTCTGACGAGGATAAGGGGGCTCTTTCAGCATGATGGATTTAGCCTTGTTTTTTCAAATGGCTGTGAAGATGGGTACACCGCTGTTATTTGGAACATTAGGTGGAATATTAAATGAAAAAGTTGGCCATTTGAATCTTGGAATTGAAGGGATGATGCTTTTAGGTGCTTCATTTGGCTTTAGCGCAGCATATTATTCTGGTAGCCCTTTTTTGGCTATGCTTGTTGCCGGAATAGCAGGTGGCATTGGGGCGTTGATTTACGGAATAATTACCGTTACGCTTAGAGGCAATCAAACTGTTACCGGCTTTGCCCTTACCATTTTTGGTACCGGTGTCGCCAACTTTGCAGGAAAGAGTCTCTCAAATCTTATTTTGCCTAATGAATTTATTTCATCTATCAGTGTGCATGAGATACCTTTGTTAAGCAAGGTCCCGTTTCTAGGAACCGTTCTTTTCACTCAAAGCTATTACGTATATATTGCTCTAATCGTGTCGGTCTTACTATACATATATATGAATAAAACCCGCCCGGGACTGTCTATGCGTATGGTTGGAGAGGACCCTGCTGTTGCTGACGCATCAGGTATTAATGTTACCTTGTATAAGTATGTTCATATAGTTATTGGCGGTTTTCTATGTGGTTTAGGTGGTGCCTATCTTTCTTTAGTGTTTGTTCCACGCTGGCAAGATAATATTACTGCCGGTATGGGTTGGATTTCAGTAGCATTAGTTATTTTTTCGAGATGGAATCCGCTCTATGCTATACTTGGCGCATATTTCTTTGGCATGTTGCGAGGGATAAGTTTTAAGTTTCAAGGTACATCGTTATCAATTTTCGGTTCAAGCTTTTCAATTTCATCGCAAATACTAGATATGCTGCCTTATATTATGACTATTTGTGTATTAGTATTTACAATGTTATCGAAAAAACTTGAAAATCAAGCACCAAGATCGATTGGTAGACCTTATTTTAGGGAAGAGCGATAAATTATTATCTTTATTCATATAAATTTATTTGTAGCTTGGCAGTAATGATTTACCTTGGAAACAATATGGTTTAATTAAAGGGATGTTTTCTATAGGAAATACAATCAGCTATAAGCATCGATGCCGGTGATGCTTTTACTTGAGGCTGCCTCTTTGGTTGAAAGTAGTGCGTAATAAGTAAGCTGGGAAATTTTTCTAAAATATTACAGGAATTTTTGAACTAAAAGCGAATACTTTCATGCACAAAATATTGTTTGGAGGCTCTCTATGTTAAAGAGTTTAGGCAGCCAGCAATTTTTTTCACTGCTGATGAAAAGGATGATAGTCGGTACTCTTTTACCGGCTTTTCTTTTGTGCTGTTGTTTCAAAGCCTTTGCAACTGGAAATCAAAATTGGACCATGGAACGCGAGGAGCTTCTGCATAGGCAGGATGAGCTAAAAAAGGAGGAAGAGCGACTTTTGGCCGAGATGTGGGAGCTCCAACTGAGGGCGGAAGCCTTAAAAATACAATTAGAGCAGTTGGGAGAAGAAATTGCTAAGCATACCCAGCGAATGGAAGAGTTGGACAAAGAACTGGCTGTCTTGCAAGGAAACCTACAGATCGCCCGTCAGGATCTGGCCAGGGTACTCAAAAACTACTATTACACCGGTTCTAATGCTTACCTGGAGGTAATTCTGACTTCCCAAAGTTGGGGCGACCTGTTAATTCGCCTGGAACTAGTCAGTCGTTTAGTAGCATATAATCAAAAGCACATCAGGACTGTAACTGAGCTGGAAAAGCAACTTGTCAGCAAGCAGACAGAACTGGCGGAAATCAAAGCGGCAACTGAAAAAACATATCAGGAACAAAAGGAACGGAGCGAACTTTTGGCTCAAGCCCAACGGGAAAAGCAACAGGCTCTAAACTATGCCCAGGGTGTTTCCCTTGAGCTTTACCAAAAGCTTGTGCAAATCGAACAGAACTGGAACGCAGTCTTTCCCGCTATTGATACCTTGCTAAGTTCTTTATCGCAACTACCCTGGTTTAGCGTTAAGCCGGACAAAATGAGTTTGGATATTTTTACAGGTCAAACTGTAATTGAAGTATCAGAAAATAATTTAAATAAACACTTTTCTAAACTGAATTTGGGGCCGGCTTCCGTCAATGTTACGATAGGAAAAGATCAACTTACCCTTACTTGTGAGGAAGAGGCCAGGATAGAGTTAACCGGAAGGCTAGTAATGGAAAACAAGGCGGTAAGGTTTGCGCCGGATTTACTTCTCATTGAAGGATTACCCGTCCAGCAGGCGACTTTAGAATTGTTGTCTCAGGAGTACGACCTATACTTAGATCTGAGTAAATTGCCGGCAGGTTATAAGCTGACGAAGATAGAGCTGTTGCCTGGACTGGTACGTTTTAAAGTTAGAATAGGAAACAGTAATTAATGTTTAGTAATAGACGAATGATATAATTTGTTATAAATAATTTGTTCGGTTTTTTCTTGACATTAAAAGTAATAAACTGTAAAATATCTTCGTTGGAGGATATAAACAGCGCTGAGGCAACGCCTTTTATGGAGTGCCTTCCTTTTTGAGACTTGGCTCCAGGCCAAGTTTTTCTAATGAATGTTAACCTTTAACAAGGTGAATTAAAATGGAAATGGGGGAGCGCAGCATGAGTTCTTTTTATGATGTCGTCGTCGTCGGTGCTGGACCTGCCGGTATTTTTACAGCTTTGGAATTAGCTAAGCTTAATCAAAATTTAAAAATTTTGATAGTTGATAAAGGTAGAACAATTGAAAAAAGGGTTTGCCCGGCAAGAAAAACCGGGGTTTGTCTCAATTGTAAGCCTTGCAGTATTACCAGTGGCTGGTCCGGAGCCGGTGCCTTTAGTGATGGGAAACTGAGCAAGTCCCCTCAGGTTGGGGGAAGGATCACTGATTATATGTCCGACAGTCAGGCCCAGGAATTGATTGATTATGCTGATCAGATCTATCTTGAGTTTGGCGCTACGAAGGTGGTTCATGGGCTGAACACCAAAAGAGTCGATGATATTGCTTATGAAGCTTCCAAGTACAGCATACAACTCATTCCTTGTCCTGTCAGACACTTAGGAACGGAACACGCTTTTGAAGTACTAAAAAGAATGTATACCTATTTAATTGCTAACACTAATACCGAATTTAGGGAACTGACTACAGTTACGGATATTCTGGTAGAAAAAAATCAGGTAGTAGGGGTTGTGGCCCAAACTCAGGGTAAAGCACCTGAAAAAATTTCCTGTCGCTATTTGGTCGTCGCTCCCGGACGAGGCGGTGCTGATTGGCTGCAAAAAGAATGTCTCAAACTTGGGATTAAAACGGAAAACAACGAAGTAGATATAGGAGTGCGGGTAGAGGTACCTAATTCGGTGATGGATCACTTGACCAAGGATTTGTATGAGGCCAAATTGGTGTATTATTCCGATACCTTTGACAACCGGGTTCGTTCCTTCTGTATGAATCCGGGTGGAGTGGTTTCGGAAGAACACTATGACGGGGGTATAGCGGTAGTAAACGGCCATAGCTATGCCGATGAAAGCTTAAAAACCCAGAATACAAACTTTGCCCTGCTCGTCTCCACCAGGTTTACCGAACCTTTTAATGAGCCTATTGAATACGGACGCTATATAGCCAGGCTGGCAAATATGCTAACCGGCGGCGGAGTTATGGTCCAACGTCTTGGCGACGTTTTAAAGGGTCGTCGGACCGATTATGATCGCTTAAAGAAATCTACCACCATTCCTACTTTAAAAAATGCTGTACCCGGCGATTTGAGTTATGTGCTGCCTCAAAGATATTTAACTTCCATCACTGAGACCTTAAGAGCTTTTGATAAAATAGCTCCTGGCATGTATGCCCGGAATACGCTGCTTTATGGAGTAGAAGTGAAATTTTACTCTTCCAAGACTAAGGTCAACAACGAGTTTGAAACCCATATTACCAATCTCTACACTATAGGTGACGGGGCAGGTATAACCAGGGGCCTGATGCAGGCTTCGGTTACCGGAATTGTGGTGGCCAGATCAATTGCTAATAGAGCGTAGTTTAATTTTGAATTATGAATTTTAAATTTTGAATTGTTGTCTCGGAAGATAAGCACTTTAAGATTATTCTTGATTCAATTTTCAATTAAAAATTCAAAATTTAAAATTGTCGAGATAGCAAACTCAGAAGAAAAGGGTGGTGCGCTTTTGACAACGGCAATCTTGTTAGGCGCCCAGTGGGGCGATGAAGGAAAAGGCAAAATAACAGACTATTTAGCTCAAAAGGCCCATATGGTAGTGCGAAGCCAGGGCGGAAACAATGCGGGGCATACAGTTATCGTCGGTGAGCAGGAATTTAAGCTGCATTTAATCCCGTCCGGCATACTATTTCCAAATACCATTTGTGTCATAGCCAATGGGGTAGTCATTGATCCTGTCGTGCTCTTAGAAGAACTGGACTATTTAAAAGCTAAAGGAATTGATACCGGTAATTTACGGATCAGTTCCACCGCCCATTTGATCATGCCTTACCATAAAAAGCTGGATGAATTAGAGGAAGCCGGCAGGGGCGAAGGTAAAATCGGGACGACTAAGCGGGGAATAGGGCCTGCCTATAAAGATAAGTTCGCCCGTATGGGTATTAGGGTTATGGATCTCCTCGATTTAGAAGAATTTGAGGCTCAGGTGGAACGTAACCTGGCTGTGGTTAATCCCCTGTTGGAAAAGATCTATGGCGAACCTCCTTTTTCTAAAGAAGCCATTGTAAAGGGATTTAAGGTTTATGCCGAACGCCTAAGGCCCTATGTTGTGGATAGTTCTCTCTTAATCAATCAGGCGATTGCCGAAGGACGTCACGTGCTCTTTGAAGGAGCTCAGGGAACTTTGCTCGATATAGATCATGGCACCTATCCCTTTGTTACCAGTTCCTATCCTACTGCAGGCGGAGCCTGTATTGGTTCAGGAGTAGGTCCGACCAAAATCAACCGGGTGGTCGGAGTGACTAAGGCTTATACAACTAGGGTCGGTGAAGGCCCTTTCCCTACCGAATTGTTTGATGAGGTGGGGGAAACTTTAGGAAGAGTCGGCAAAGAGTTTGGGGTTACAACGGGCCGGCCGAGGCGTTGCGGCTGGTTAGATGGGGTAATTTTAAGCTATGCCGTGCGAGTCAGCGGCATTGACACTCTTGCCTTAACCAAATTGGATGTTTTTGATCAACTGGAAACGATAAAAATCTGTACTGCGTACGAATACCGGGGTCAAATTCTTAAAGATTTTCCCTTAAACAGGAAGGTCTTGGCAGAATGTAAACCGGTTTATGAGGAATTGCCCGGCTGGAAACAAGAAACCTCTAAGATTAAAAGCTATGGTGATTTACCTGTTAATGCTAAAAAGTTTATCAGCAGGGTGGAAGAACTGAGCGGTGCGAAAGTCGGAATTATTGCCCTCGGCCCCGACCGGGAGCAGACAATCGCTATAGATAATATTTTTAATTAAAGTTTCGGCCTCAAACTAAAATTTTGAGGCTTTTTTTTTATTTTAAAAAAGGGAGGAAACTGTTGGTTTTTGCAGAACTTAAAATAACTATTGAATAAGACTTTCAGGCTTGTTGGGGGAATAAGGTTGCAAGCTAAAATAATGGTCATCGACGATAGCAAGCTGGAACGCAAACTGTTGGCTGCCTTCCTCAAACCACATAATTATCAGATTATTGAAGTCGATAACGGCCGTAATGTCGTTGAGCTTGTACGAGCCCACCAGCCGGACTTGATCTTGTTGGACTTGATTTTAGAAGGTATTACCGGGATAGAGATCTGCACTCAGCTTAAAAAGGAAGAAGATCTGCGTCTGATCCCTGTGGTTATGGTTACCTCTTATGCGGACAAGGCCTCAAGAATAAAAGGACTGGAAGCCGGGGCCGACGATTTTTTAATTAAACCCGTCGATCGAGCCGAACTGGTGGCTCGAGTCAAATCTTCCCTGAAAATTAAGGCTTACCATGAATATGCCCGCATGAAAGATTATTACCATAACTTAGAGTTGGCCGTACGGGAAAAAACCTCCCAACTGGAAAACGCTTTGGAGCAGATCAAGCAAGCTAACGCTTCCCTGACTCAAGCCTATTTAGATACCCTTTATCGTTTGTCCATCGCTGCCGAGTACCGGGATGAAGATACAGCCGGTCACATCAAAAGGATCAGTCACTATTCCCTGGTTATTTGCCGTTCTTTAGGCTTGCCGCCAAGCCTGTCAGAAATGATTTCTCAAGCCAGTCCTCTTCATGATGTAGGAAAAATCGGTGTCCCTGATAAAGTGCTCTTAAAGCCCGGTAAATTGACCTGGGAAGAATGGCAGATCATGAAACAACACACTATAATTGGTGCTAATATTCTGACAGGTTCCAATAATAAACTGTTACAACTGGCAGAACAGATTGCCCTTTCTCATCATGAAAGATACGATGGCAGTGGCTATCCCTACGGCTTATCCGGCTCTAAGATACCCTTAAGCAGCAAAATAGTGGCGTTGGCCGATGTCTTCGACGCCCTGACCAGCAAGCGGATCTATAAGCCGATTTTTAGTACCACAGAGGCTGTAAAAATCATTAAAGATTCTACGGGCAGTCATTTTGACCCGGAAATAACTGCTGCTTTTTTTAAAGCTTTTGATGAGATCTTAGATGTCAAGGAACACTTTAAAGATGAAAAAATCAATCATCCTTTGCCGAAGGCAAAATTGGTAGGACATGCTATTGACATGACCTTTCAAATGAGTTAAAATGTCTATCTGTAAGACGTTTGGGCCATTAGCTCAGTTGGTAGAGCACCTGACTCTTAATCAGGGTGTCCAGGGTTCGAGTCCCTGATGGCCCACCACTAGCAAGTTCAATATTTAGTGCGGGGTGGAAAGTAATTCCGGCCGTATTGAAATTATTGCTTCCCGGCCCGTTGGTCAAGCGGTCTAAGACACCGCCCTTTCACGGCGGTAACAGGGGTTCAAATCCCCTACGGGTCACCAA
>ENA-OWPA01000161-OWPA01000161.1-bioreactor-metagenome-genome-assembly--contig:-NODE-161-length-123670-cov-8.702993_pt1 | contig 123670 bp, 93 predicted proteins | sample MGYA00238139_ERZ651803 | MGnify/ENA primary metagenome ERZ651803 (study PRJEB26909, sample SAMN07631231) | bioreactor metagenome | isolation source: Switchgrass digestor | place: USA: Dartmouth... | reverse complement strand
TTTCCCTTATCTTTTGCATTATATAAAGCCTGATCTGCCTTTATGATAAGCTCTTCCTTAAATTGGCTGTGTTTTGGGAATAAACTTATTCCAATGCTTATTGTAATATTCTGTTTAATGGAAGAAATGCTTAAATTTGCAACCCCTTTTCTTAATTTATCTCCTATTGCAAAGGCTTGTTCTTCATCTACATTATTTAAAATAATTATGAATTCCTCTCCTCCATATCTTGCCACAATATCAGTCTTCCTAGTATTATTAGCAAGATAATTCCCTACCTTTGAAAGTACTTCATCACCTATTCTATGACCATAAGTATCATTGAACAACTTGAAGTTATCTATATCCACCAGCAGAAGCCCAAAGGACTGTTGAAGACGTTTGGCTTCATTAATAGTTTTATTCATTTCTACCTCAAAATATTTTCTGGTATAGGTACCTGTTAATTTATCAATGGAAGATAACAGCTGCAGCCTATAGTTATCCATATTAATATATAAAATGCTTGTCAACACTTCAATCAATCTATGCCTTGTCTTATCAAATCTGTTAAATAATCTGTCAGTTTCAAGATATATATATCCAATATGCCTTTGGTAGCTGTCATATCCGCTTTTCCTTCTATCTTTTTCTATTAAATCTTCTTCATTTACTCTAATAGGGACGCATATCAATGCTTTTATTCCCTTAGGCAAAAACTCCCTATATAGGCCTACGACATTGGATTCCAATGAAGCACTCAATAGAATTCCATTTTTATATCTGTTAGCTAAAGACAACAGGTTCTTATTTGGTTTAAAGTCCAGAGTGCCTCCCAATACTACAATAGGGCTATATCTGTTTAATTCCTCATCATACATTAATACATAGCCTCTTTGTGCTAAAGTCTCCTTTGACAGGAATTCCAAAATCATATGCAGGTTGTGTTTATAATCATTGTTTAACCTCTTCATAAGAGAAAAAACATCTTTTATATCTCTGGTATGGCTATATAATGCATTATTCTCAACTAATTTTGTAAACTGAGCTTCATTCATTACTCCCAGCAGTGAACTGTAATCAAAATACTTGTCAATATTGTTCTTTGCATTGAGGTTTTCAACCAGACAATAATCTAATTTTTCACCAAATACCTTTTCAATTATATCGAAAAACAGTTTCTTTATGCTGTCAACCCTGGTTCTCTTAATAAAGCTTATCTGAAATTCAACCTCTGGAATATCACTTACAATTCTAAAAACCAGGTCTATTGCTTCTGAAATATAGTTAAAAGCTTTATAGTAATTTCCGTCTTTATATGATTTGTTCCCCATTATTACATTATATAGTATCTTTGCTGAAATAAGATTTTCGCTCTTCAGTTCTTCCCCTAGCTTTTCTAAGTTTATTCTGGATTCCTCATCATTTCTAACTGTATATAACAGTATTTTTTTCAAGCTATCTAAATAAAATGATGGATATTCATCTTTTAGCAGGCTGTCTTCTTCTAAAATATCAAGTGCATAATCGTATTCCTTATTGACAAACGCTATCATGGCTGATTCTATAAGAAATCTTCTTCTATAAAAGCTGAAATTAATGCTGCTAAATTTAGATCTAATAGATTCAAATTTCTTGCGGTCATATTTGCCTTTATTATAAAAATCAATAAATGCTATTCTGGATTCTGATACCAAGTATGATAACTCATCATAATTTTTACAAATTTCCATCGTCTTAATTGACCATTGCCTTGCTTCTTCCCATTTTCCCAAATAGAAGTAGAATTCACCCAAAAAATCAAAGTACTGGCTTAGCAAATCTATGCTGAAGTTCTCATAATCCGAGAAATTTTTTTTTAACTCCATATATATGTTATAGCTATTTTGGTAGTCATAATTGTTAAGATATATAAGCCCTAAATTTATACTGGTTATAAATTTCCCACTAATATCCTCAATATCGGAAGCTGAATTTTTCGCCTCTTCAATATAAGATTTAGCTTTTGTAAAGCTACCCAGTTTTATATATATTTCCCCAATATTATTTAGACAGGTGAGTTTAACATTGGGTATGCCAGCTTTATCCACAATACTCAGAATTTCCTCATAGTATTCCATGGCTTTTTTATAATCGCCACGGTCAGAATAAATGATTGCTATATTATTCATTGGTTTAGTTGAATATATATACTCACCTGATTTATTAAAATAATCAATACTCTTATTATAGTACTCAATAGCTTTTTCAATATTACCTTTATAATATTCTAATAAACCTTTAATGTTATAAATATCCCCCATAATATCTATTAATTCATTTTTTATTGAGTATTCCAGTAGGTCTGATAGATTTTTATCCAATTGGTCAAATTTGTTCAGATTTGATAATATTCTACAGTATAATATCTTTGATCTTGCTATTCCATATTTATATTCTATTTCTTCGGATATCTTAAATCCTTCAATTGCTTTTTCCTTGGCCTTGTTTATGAGGTTTTTCTGGAAATATATTTCTCCAATTCCTAGTTTCGCAATGGCAGCATGTTTTAAATTGTTAATTTTAATTGATTCCTCATATAATTCTTCATATGTCTTTATAGCCTTATCATTTTCTCCTCTCATAAAATATATTCTTGCCAATGATTCCAATATCTCAATTTTTAAATCTTTTCTTGCATCCTTAGCTATTTCATAGGCTTCATCCCACAGATACAATGCCTGGAGTCCGAATTTGCTTTTTTCATTCTTTACTTTATTCAGAATTAACTTAATAGCCTTTTCTCTCTGGTTTGACGATACTAGCTGATAAATCAATTCCTCCATAATCAAGTCTATGTTTTCCTTATACTTGTCCTCTAGAATACCGGCTATTTTCTCGTGTATCTTTATCCTTTCCTTTTTAGGGATTCGATAGTATATGAGTTTTTTCAGTTCAATATTATTAATTGAATAGCTATACCCCCAATCCGACACCATTTCATCTATTAATCTCATTGTAGTCAGTGCCTGGAGTTTGGCTTCCAATTCATCATTGTCCAATTCTACCATGTTATATAATATTGTTTTTGAAATGGAACCCTGAAAGCACGATACTACCTTCATTATACTCATGTACTCTTTCTCTACAATCCCAATCTGGTTCTTTACAGCTTCATCTAAACTGGATGGAAAATATATATCTGAATACTTTTGTGCTTTTACATCCCAAAAACCGTCTTTATGAAAATAAAGTTCTCCTTTGGCGTATAAATCTTTCAACATGTATTCAATATGCTTTGGATTCCCTTTACTTTCCTTTAACATAACTGCAGAAAAATTCAAGGGCATGTAATTAATACCAAGAATTTGCTGCAGAAATTTCCCTATCTCATTTAAGTTCAAATTTGATAAGCTAATGGATTCAGTATATTTTTCCTCCAGCCATCTTTCCAAAATATTCAATTTTATTGAATCTTTGGGAATTATCTGCTTATTTAACGATGCTATAACCTTTAAATTTCCACTTGTTATATTTCGTATAACGTAATCAAGCAAAAATAAAAAGTCTACGCTGGCTTCTCCTATATTGTCAATTATTAAATATACAGGAGTTTCCCTTTGCTTTGTAAAATCTTCAAAGTAGTTGGTTATTCTATCATATAGCCTTAATCTATTTGTAGGTCTATCTAAATCATAATTAATCTTGTTATTGAGTTTAAGCTTTAATTCTGGAAGTATATCTATAAATTCCCTGGCATACTTTTCCTGAGTATTTATTGGCGTATCTTTAATAATCTGACGTAATATATTGGTTATAGGCATTAAATCAAAGTTGTTGTTGGAAGTGATTTCAATATTGTATATATCTCTACCTTTCATATTTAGAAGAAATATTATTTCATTTAAAAATCTGGTTTTACCCACACCTCTGACTCCATTTACCAGTATTAACCTCTTGTAACTAAAGCCACTGATGAAATCATTGTCTATATCCAATATCCTTTTTAGCTCTTTATCTCTGCCAATTATTCTGGTTTTGAAATTCAATATGCCTCTTTCTTTAACCAAATCATGCTCATAATCCAAATTGAATACTTTTTTTATATCATTAATTAAATTTTTAATATTTATACTTCTTAGAGAGCTATTCGTATTTGTAAGGTTATTTATCACTTCATCAAGAAAGCGTTTCTGTGCTTCATCCATTTCATCATTGGTGTAATTATAATTAGTCCTCTTGTTATTATAAAAATTATCTGTAAACAGATAAATCATAAGCTGCCCCAAAGAATATTTATCAGCACTTGCATCTGCGTTTTCTTCCTGCTGAATTATGATTTCGGGAGCAATGAAAAATCTGGTCATGTTGTCGTAATTAGCGTTTATATCATTTTCGTAAATACTTGCTATATCCTTTAATTTTACTATTCCTTCGCCATCCAGAAAAATATTTGTAGGGCTTAAATGCTTGTACACTATTCCTCTATAGTGTAAAAAGTCTAATACCGAACATATCTGCAATATAATGTTGATCTTATTGCTTAAAGGCATGTCCCTATCTAACTTATCTATACTAGGAGTACCAATAAATTCTGATGTAGAATAGTACTGTTTAACTCTAACCTTTTTACCATCTATTGTTTTTAAAATGGAAAATTGCTTGCTAGCCAACAAGTTCCTATGCTTTATTCTTGAAAAGGTAATAAAATTGTTTATAAAATACTCAATTAACCTATATTGTCTTTCAGTATCATACAGCTTAAGGAATAGCCTTCTATCGCTATCCCATAAATCAACAACTTCATATATGCTGTTATAGGCATTTTCATTAATCAATCTATTTACTTTATACCTATTGTCAATTATTTTCATGCTGTTTCCCCTCTATCTGAAATTCACTTTAATTACAAGTTTTCCTGCATAGCATCATACAAGGATTTTAAGCCTTTATCCAATGATAGCTTTTCCTCCTCTGATAATCCCTTCATCTTGGAATCCAGAAACATAACACGTTTTTCCAATACTTTTTCTACTATCTCATGTCCCTTTGGAAGTACTTCAATCCTTACAACTCTTTTATCCTTTTCATCCTTTTTCCTTATTACCAATTCGTTCCTTTCCATTCTGTCAACTAAGTCAGTTATAGTACTACATGCCAATGCCATCTTCTGGCTTAGTTCTCCGATAGTCATTCCTTCATTATTAATAAGTATCTGCAAAGCCGTAAACTGCGGTATTGTAATATTGAAATCGCTTAATATTTCCCTTCCCTTTTTTCGTATTATATACTCTACTTTTCTCAAATACTTTTCAATATTGATTACATTTTGGGATATTCCATTATCTATCATTAAAACACCTCCCCACTTAAACTTGCTATGGTACAAAAATTTGAAAAGACTTAGGTAAAACTTCATATACTGCAGGTAGCTTCCCGCCATATTCCCCATCTATATCTATGGTTATTTCTTCATCTTCCAGTGATTGCACACTTATCTTTTTTGATTTAAAATATACAACATTTGGGTGATTTATATGTTCTCCGCTAAATATGCTGATAAATATCTGTGCCAAATCCTGTACTTCTGATTTCTTTATTATAACTACATCTAAATATCCATCTGTAACATCAGCATCAGGAGCAATTTTCCTGAATCCTCCAATAGATGCTGTGTTGGATATCAGATATAGTAGTATATCCTCTTCACTTGTAAACTCATGGCTTTCAAATCTCACTCTTATAGGTTTAAACCTGCTCTTTGGTATCTCTTTTAATCCTTCTATGTAGTATGCCATTTTCCCAAATATAGCTTTTATCTCAGGTGATACCTTGTATCCTATATCAGTCAGCAATCCGCTTGCAGCTACATTAATAAAGTATTCATCATTCACCTTGCCCAGGTCTACATCCATAACTTTACCATTTTTAATCATTTTGAAAAAATTATCTATATCCTTTGGAAACTTCATATAATTTGCAAAATCATTAACAGTACCAGAGGACATTATACCTACAGGTATTTTCTTTCCGCTTATGGCAATTCCCTTAGCTACTTCGTTAACTGTCCCATCTCCTCCAAAAACTATTATTGAGTCCCATCCTTCCTTTACAGTCTTAATTGTTTCATTCATTGCATCATCTTTTGCTTTTGTATTGAACTTAGCTACAACATAGCCATTATTTATCAAAAGATTACAAAGAGAATCAGCCTTTTTTTGTATAATCTGTCTTCCAGAGGATGGATTGCATATTACTTTAACCCTTTGCATCTTATCAACCTTCCCAATATATTATCATTAAAATGTATTTCCAAGGGAAACTGCTTAAAATATTCATTATCTTTTATATATAGTATATCAATAATTATTCTATTGACAATACGTTAAATTACTACTCAAATTTATTCAATATAAAATGAGAACCTTTAAGGTTCTCATTTTTTCCTATTTAATGCACTTTTTATAATACCTATTATATCCATTATTAATTCTATGTAATCATTTGCATTTTTTATGTTATGCTCTATGGTTGTTGCTGTAGAACATATGCTTTCGCTTACTTCATTTATGGCATTAAACACCTTGCTGCTGGTATTGTCCAGCTTTTCCGAAAGAGAACTCGCATTGCTTACTAGCTTCTCAGCTTCTGGAGATACAGATTTTACAAAGTTCTTTGCTTCCTCTGAAATAGAATTGATGTTTTGAGCAATATAAGGCAGCTGCTTTATTGTAGTGTCTATTTCTTTTTCATTGCGGTTTAATATGTTCTTGATTCCAGTTATGGCATTATTTAAATTCTTTATCAATACTATAATATAAACTAATGCGCCTATGCCCAGTAAATAGAGTATCAGTCTGAATAAATCCTGAATAGTCAATGTAGCAGTCATATTAATCACCTGCTACTCTTCTTCAACAAGGTCTTCAATAGGATCCTCAATTGGCTCTTCGTTTTCTATATCAATTTCGAACATGTCCCTGTCTTTAAACTCCTTAACTCTTTCCTTTACTTTTTCTTCTACTTCCTTAACTGTACCTATTGAATCCTTTATTGTATTTTTGGTATTTTCCTTTATTTCCTTAGTTTTTTGAACAATATCCTGTCTTGTTTCCTTTCCAGATTTAGGAGCCAGCATAATACCTGCTATCATTCCTACAACCGAGCCCAAAGCTATATTCCTTACTGTGTCCAATCTTTTCTGTCTTCTGTCCCTTTCTCTTTTTTCATTTATCAGTTCCAACAGTTTCATACTATTCCCCCCTTCTTATATTTATATTCTATACCCTTTGTGGATAAAAATAAACTGTTTTTATGCTGATATTACTTATTATCTAATTTTTTCAAAAGCTCTTGTAGTTTTTTTGCCTGATATCCTGATTCTTCAGCAAAGCTTTTAAACAAATCTGCAACTTCTGCATCCTGTACCTTTTTGGAATACATCTCATAATCCCTTACCATTTCCTGAGCATCCAGTATCTTCTTCTTTATAATTTCTTTTGTATTTAATTCCATATATACCCTCCTAAATATATAATTGATTTATCATTATTTTGTGTAAATAGCACTTTATATATGTAATTAAATAATCAAAAACTGCAATAAATATTTAAAAATTATATAAAACATTTATAATAGAATATAAAGTGCATTTTAACTTAATGACAGGAGTGATATATATGTATGACTTTCATACACATAGCGAATTCTCTGTAGACGGCAGGTACTCTATGGAAGATTTTGCGGAAAAGGCAATTGAAAAGAATATGAGATGCATCTGCTTTACAGACCATATAGATTTGGAAACCGGAAAGGATAGAATTGATATTGGATTTATACCATATGATTACTTTAAAAAGGCAAAACAGGTTAAGTATAACTATAAAAATAAAATAGAGGTGCTGGCAGGTGTTGAAATAGGAATTAAACCTGAGCTGAAAAAAAGATATGATGAGCTAATAAAAAACAACCCCTTTGATTTTGTAATACTATCCATTCATGCCATAGATACACTTGACATTCATTATGATAATTATACAAAGGGTAAAAGCCCTTTAGAAGCTATAAATGCATACTATGATTATATGTATCAGTGTATAGAAAGCTATGATAATTATGATGTTTTAGGTCATATTGACTATATTGACAGGTACTTTGATACTCCCGGACTAATACCTGAATTTAATACATATTCCAGTAAAGTTGAAAAGGTAATGAAAAAAATCATCTCAGCAAAAAAAGGAATAGAGATAAACACTGCAGGCTTAAGATACGGACTCAATTATTTCCATCCAAAGGCTGATATATTGAAATTATACAAGGAATTAGGAGGTGAAATAATCACTATAGGCTCCGACGCCCATACACCGGAACACCTTAATTATGAGTATGAAAGTGTTAGAAAGTTTCTCAAATACTTAGGTTTCAAAAATATATATATATTTAGGGAGAGAAAGAAGTTCCCTGTATTTATTGACTAATAAATTTCTCTTTGAATTGCATAGCTTTCTTCAAATCCGCAATCAGTGCAGCGGAATAGATGCAGGCACTGGTCTTTTCTCACCCCGTCAACATTATTAGTTATTTCATCCAATAGATATGGGCTGTAATTGTCGTGGTAATTTACTACTGCACCCTGATCATCCATAGAGCCATTGCACTTTATGCAGTTCCTTTGTACTGTATAGAGTCCATTGCACAGAGGGCATACATACTTCATATTTCATCTGCCTTTCAAATTATTTATATTGTATTATTTCTAAAACAATTCCTTAATATGCAAAAGTCTCTTAGGATAAATCCTAAGAGACTTTTGCATCCCGCAATGCCGTTATCCGACTAATTCACACCCGCCTCTCACAAGGTGGGTGCCCTGTTAACAGCTTCGAACTTCCTATTATTATATAGGCCTGTTCTAGACTGCTAAACTCGAACTCCCTTATCTACTACGTCGGTTGAATTATTCGGACTAACGAACACCGCAGAATATTTATTCTATATTTATTATAACCTTTTATAGCATTATATGCAAGTTGCAACAATAGTTTATACTAATATATTTTTCCTAAAAATCCAAAATTTTGTCAATTTGTTCTTCATTAAGTGATTCTTCCATTATCAGTTTGTGCGCTAATGCATCTAAATATTCCTTATTTTGCAATAAAATATTTTTAACTTCCTCATAAAAGCTATTTAGTATTGCTTTAGCCCTTTCAACTAATTTTGAATCCATTGCTATATTGCTGTTTGCAATTACATCATAGGAAATTAGCCCAAGGTCACTATCCATTCCATAGGACCCAATCATAGATATTGTCATTTCAGTGGCTTTTTTCAGGTCTGAAGATGCACCTGTGGTAATGTAATCTGCACCAAATATAATTTCCTCCGCTGCTCTTCCTCCCAGTGCAATCTTAATATTATTTTCAATATCCTTCTTTGTCTGATACATCTTATCTGGAGGTATATTCAAGCTAAAACCACCCATACCTTTTGTGCTTGGTATTATACTTACTTTAGTAACCTTATTCTTTTTGGATACCCTTTTAGTAACCAATGCATGTCCAGCTTCATGATATGCAGTTATCTCTTTGTCTTCCTTTGTTATGCTGCTTCTATCCTTCTTTTCTTCTCCAACCAGTACATTAAAATAAGCTTTGTTAATATGCTCCATGGTTATCATATTATCCTTGTTTCTTGCAGCAATCATTGCAGATTCATTTAAGAGATTCTCCAGTTTTGCACCGCTGAAATATACAGTTTCCAATGCTACCTTTCTTAAGTCTACATCCTTTGATATAGGCTTGTTTTTGCTGTGAAGCCTTAATATATTATACCTTGCATTTACATCCGGAAGACCAATTTCTATCTGCCTGTCAAACCTTCCCGGTCTCAAAAGAGCTTCATCCAATGTGTCTATTCTGTTAGTAGCTGCTATTACTATTATTCCTTCATTTTCCTTAAAACCTGACATCTCTGTCAGCAGCGCATTTAAAGTCCTGTCCCCTTCTTCGCTGCCTGCATTTGAATTAGCTCCTTTTCTTGCCTTCCCCAATGCGTCAATTTCATCAATGAATATTACGCTTTTGCCTACTTCCTTTGCTTTTTTAAAAAGTTCTCTAATTCTGCTTGCCCCAAGGCCGGCATAAACCTGTATAAAATCTGAACCTGATACAGCATAAAATGGCACCCCGGCTTCTGAAGCCAATGCTTTTGCCAGCAAAGTTTTCCCAGTTCCAGGAGGGCCATACAGTATAACACCTCTAGGCATCCTTGCGCCATATTTTGCGTACTTTTCTGGCTCTCTAATAAAATCAACCAGTTCTTTTAAGGATTCCTTAGCTTCTTCATTGCCTGCCACATCATCAAAGGTAATCCTTTTTGACAGTGAAGTTTCAGCTTCCATATTTGCCATGTTGGCCATTTCCTTTTCCGCCTGCTTTGAACCATTCCTTATAATATATAGCACTACTCCGACCCCTGCCAGCATGAATACAACGGGTATTATCTGCCCGGCTATACCTCCACTGGTATTTTCAATTACTTCTACATTGGATAATAAAAGCTTTTCCTTAAAGTTTTCAGTACGGGGATTATCAGTTATAAACTCAGTACCGTTTTTCAGCTTGCCAGTCAGTTTTGGAGAAGAATTTAGTTTTACCTCTTTTACCTCTCCGCTTTCAACGTATTCCATAAACTCTATATATGAAATATCCTTAGCTTCGTTATTTCTATACAAATAGAAGTATATGCATATAAACAGTGCAATGGTAATAATAAAAGCTATTGCTAGTTTTATCTTCCCATTTAATTTCATGACTTTTCCTCCTTGGTTTACATAATACTGTATAAGATTATAACATGAATCACTGTATTTTGTCCATTTTGTATAATTGTCAAAAAATGAGATTCTTCCTTTATTTATGAAACGAAAGAATCCCATTTAATACCCATTTATTCTCTTTTCAGCACCTTCAGTATTCTATCCAGCTTCTTCTGTTGTTCATCATCAAGAAATGGTCTTATTCTCTCCAGTTTTTCAAATACTGCTTTATATTCCTCAGGGTCCATTTCCGATTTCATCTCTTCATTTAGTTTTATTATCTCAACAAATATATCATCTTCGCTTTTACCCGAATAAGCTTCAGCCAAATCCCCAATGATTTCAAGATGTTCTTCTTTTAGATCAATATCCTTAAAGTCCTCTAAGGACTTCTTTATGTCACGATCCTTATCCATATTATCCCTCCCAATATATTCTAATTATATCTATGTAGAATATATCTCTAATATTACTATCAGAGACTTATTTTAAATTAAAAATCATTTCATGATGAATCTAACAGATTCCCAAAAAATCAATCAACTTTTTGCATCTGAATGCATAATATGATTATATATTGCCTATAGGAGGGCCTAAAATGAATAATATTGCCCTATTGTTCATCCTTTTTATCATGATGAAGGGAAAAGATAAATCCCCCCATTTTCCAAATACTAGAAATACTCTTTACATAGATATAAAGACCACTACTGAAAAAATTAAATTGATTAAAAAAATAGGGCCATATTTTCCTGAAGAGTATTTACCGTCAATAAATAAAGCAATAATGATAACGGAAAAAATAGTAAAGCTTTATGAAGTTTTCGATTTTATATGTAAAAAGGATATGCTTTATGTTACCGAATCCATACCTGTTGAGAATTTGCAAAAACGCTTAAGCTACATAGCCAATACTATACAGAAGGATTTTGCAAAAGAGGATATTAACAGGTTAGGGGCTGGTGCTGACATAATATTGAAAATAGACAGACTTAATAAAATGATGAATATGTTCAGCTATATTTCGTCAAATCCTGACATTATGAAGGATACAAACAGCATCTTCAAGCTTGTTGAACCTCTACTGCAAGACAAGGATGAAAAAGAAATGAAAAAAATCAAGGAAATGACAAGAATGATGAATATTTTAAAAGCTCTGGATACAACAGGTGACCAGAAATAAAAAAAAGATGAAAAAAAGGAAAATCTTTAGTCCAATATGCACTAAAGATTTTCTTGCTTTTTCAGATATTCTATGAGCTTTTTCATATCCTCAGGCATTTCCGCTACAAAAGTCCTTTTTTCCTTTTCCCTGGGAAGTCTTATTTTTAGATAATATGAATGTAACGCCTGCCTGTCAATATATTCATGAGGTTCATGATATAGAGTATCCCCAATTATAGGATGCCCTATATAGCTTAAATGCACTCTTATCTGATGGCTCTTTCCGGTAAATATCTGTACATCCAACAGAGTTGCATCACTATACCTTTCTATAACCTTGTACTTTGTTATGGCCTGTTTTCCATCTTCTGTAACTATTTTTCTTACTGACCTGTCCTCTTCCCTTCCTATGGGCAAATCAATTGTTCCTTCATCCTCTTTAATCACACCGGAAACAACTGCCAGATATTTTTTCTCCACTTCCCTTCTATCAAACTGCAAAGCCATCTGCTGATGTGCAAAAGCTGATTTTGCCACAATGAGAATCCCTGATGTATTCATATCCAGTCTGTTAACAAACCTGATTTTTCTTTTGATTCCCCTGTATTTAAAATAATGGCTTATTCCGTTGGCTATTGTATTGGTCTGATGGCTTTTAGTCTGGTGAACTACAATATAGGGCTGTTTATTTATTATAATCACATCATCATTTTCATATACTATATCCAGTGGTATAGCCTCAGGAGGAGTATCGTCAGATTCATCTTCAACTACCAGGGTTACCATATCTCCCTTATTTAAAACTATATTCTTTTTCTGAAATTGTCCATTTACTAAAATAAGGTTTCTTCTATACATCTTCTTAAACAATCTGCTGGAAATATCATAGCCTTCCTTCAAAAATTCCTCTAAATCCACCCCATCCCTATCTACATGTATTGTCATCATATTTTCACTATTATTGAATAATTTCATACATGCCTCCAAATATTAGTAATATTGATGTATAATATAGATATAAATAATTATAGCAAATTTATGACAAAGGTACATAAAGTTTGGAGGAGAATTAATTGGCTAATGATAATAGAATAATAAATATAATCTATAATAATGATGAATCATCAATTAAGACTTATCATATATTAAAGGAAAAGCTCATTAAAAAGGGTTTTTTCATTCCAAAAACATATGATGATAATGCTGAACTAAATATATGCATAGGCGGGGATGGAGCATTTTTGAGGGCAATTCACAGATATAATTTCCCCGATATACCTTTTATCGGTATAAATACTGGACATCTGGGATTTTTTCAGGAAATACTTCCTGATAACATAGATGAGTTCATCGAAAGGTATGTAAATAGGGACTACGTAGTTGAAAAGATTTTTTTGGTCAAATCTGATATAACTACAAAAAATAATTCATTCCATCTTCTGGGAATTAATGAGATAGTCATTAAGGGGATAAAATCAAAAGTAGTTCATCTGGAAGTATTTATTGATGACAATCATCTTGAGAGGTTTTCAGGCGATGGCATCATCATATCTACTCCTGCAGGAAGCACGGGATACAACTACTCCAGTGGAGGTAGTATAGTATACCCTTCCCTTAATACACTGCAGATAACTCCATTGTCCCCCATCAGCTCCAGAGTATACAGGTCTCTGCTAAACAGCACTATTGTTCCTGGAGACATAACCATTACAATAAAGCCTGAATACCGATATGAAAACTCTATACTGGTTGTTGTGGATGGAATGGAATTAAAGTATAACGATATAATGGAAATGAAGTTTTATATTCCGGAAAAAACCATCTCTAAACTAAACTTTGATAAAAATATGTATTGGAACAATTTAAAAAGCAAGTTCCTATAAACATAAGGGCAAGCATCAAGCTTGCCCTTTATATCAATTTATCCATTTCTTCAACCAGCTCTTTAAATACCTTCAATGCATTGTTCACTGGCTCTTCAGTTGTCATATCCACACCTGCTGATTTAAGAATATTTATTGGATAATCCGAACGTCCGCTCCTAAGGAAGTTCAAATACCTATCCACTGCCTTATCTCCTTCATTTAATATCATCTGTGACAATGCTACTGCTGCAGAGAAACCTGTTGCATACTGGAATACATAGAAATTGTAATAGAAATGGGGTATTCTTGCCCACTCCATTGCAATAAGGTCATCCACCACCATATTTGGCCCGTAGTATTTTTCATTTAACTTCTTATATGTTTCACATAGATAGTCTGCAGTTAATGCTCCACCCTTTTCAACATGTTCATGTATTATCATTTCAAATTCAGCAAACATGGTCTGCCTAAATACTGTGGTTCTAAACTGTTCCAGATAGTGATTCAAAAGATACAGCTTTTCCCTGTCATCCTTCACATTCTTAAGCATATAGTCGAGGAGAAGCGCTTCGTTTGTAGTTGATGCCACTTCAGCAAGGAAAATGCTGTAATCGCTATACACATAAGGCTGATGTTTGTTTGACAGATAGCTGTGAATAGAATGTCCCATTTCATGGGCTAAAGTAAATACGCTATCCAGCGTGTTGTGGTAATTAGTAAGTATAAATGGCTTTGAATCATAGGTACCACTTGAATAAGCACCAGACCTCTTTCCCTTGTTTTCATATACATCTATCCAGCCATTATTAAACCCTTCCTTTACAATGCCAATATATTCATCCTTTAATGGCTGAAGGCCTTTTATTATGAGCTCCTTCCCTTCTTCATAAGGAATATTGAAATCCACATCCTTTACAATTGGAGTGTACAAATCATACATATGAAGCTCTTCAACCTCCAAAGCCCTTTTTCTTATATCCATGTACTTATACATGCTATCCAGATTATTATGAACAGAGTTAATCAAATTCTTATAAACTGATACCGGAATATTGTTTTCGTCCAGGGAAGCTTCCAAAGCAGAATTGTATTTCCTTATCCTGGCGTTTATAATATTTGCCTTTACATTTCCATTCAACAATTGGGCATAGGTATTCTTAAAGCTCTCATAGGTGGAATATAAGCCTTCAAATGCTTTCATTCGAACATCCCTATTTTTGCTTTCCATAAGAGGAATGAAATTGCTCTGGGTTATCTCAACTTCTACTCCCTGTTCATCTGTTATCTTGGGGAATTTGATATCAGCATTATTCATCATGCTGTATGCTTTTTCCGGAAAACTGCAAATTTCACCCATTTGAGCCAGAATGTTTTCCTCTTCAGATGACAATACGTGGTCCCTTCTTCTTAAAATATTTCTCAGATGCTGCTCGTACAGCTTAAGGCCTTCAGTTTCTTCCAAAAATCTGTTAAGGGTAGTTTCATCTATTTTTAGTATTTCTGGAGTCATAAATGAAGTCTTTTCCTGTACTTTTACATAGGCAGATAGAGCCCTGTCAAGCATTTCCTGTGAAGAGCTTATTCTAGTATCCTCGTCTAATCTCATGTTTGCATATGTAAATATATTGTTTACCTTCCTTAATAACTCCATTTGTTCACTCAGTGATTCCAATAAGACTTGTCCAGAAGTACTGATATTTCCTTTATACTTGCTGAAATCCTCTACTTTTGTCAATACATATTGTAAATCCCTTTCCCACTGTTCCACGCTTTCATACATGGATTCAATATCCCATTTATATTCCTTTGGGATATCCTTTCTTTCCTTTAATTCCAGTTTTTCCATATGCTTATAACTCCCCTTTCATTTAATTGTTAATGGTATTTAAAGCCTCCAACATTATATTTCTTGCAATAGGCGCTGCCTTCTGCCCTCCAGTGGAGCCTTCCTCCTCAAGTATGACTGCAATGGCTATTTTAGGGTCATCTGCTGGTGCAAACCCTATAAACCACGCATGATCATTTCCTGATGGGTTTTCAGCAGTACCAGTCTTACCTGCAACCCTTATATTGCTTATTCTGGCGTTTTTCCCGGTTCCTTTATTTACCACATCAACCATCATGTTTTTCAATTCGTTGGCAGTAAATATATCTGTTGCTCTAGAAATCACCTCAGCCTTAAAACTGTCTATTACTTTCCCATCCTTGGATATTACCTCTTTAACCAGAACAGGCTTCATAATATCTCCCTTGTTGGCAATGCCTGACGCTATAAGCGCCATATTTAAAGGGGTTACCAATACCTTTCCTTGTCCAATGCTTGCAGCTGCAACATCTGTTTTTCCAATGTTCCCCTTCTTTGGAAAAAGGGATTTCTTTACTGGAAGGTCAAAGGGTATTTCCCTGTTTAGCAAGAATTTCTCTGCAGTTTCCGACAATCTGTCTATTCCAAGCTTTATTCCAGTTTCTGCAAAATACGGATTACATGAATATATCAGTGCCTCATTAAGGTTAACAGTGCCATGCCCTTTCCCGTCATAATCCTTTAATGGATATCCATCTACTACAGCAGTTCCGGTACATTCATAATCTTCCATGTACATATTGTTTTCTAAAGCTGAGATTGCTGTAACAACCTTAAATGTAGAGCCTGGCTGATACAATCCGGATATGGCTCTATTTAAAAGAGGGCTGTTTTCATCCTCTACAATATTCCCCCAATCCTCCCTCAAGGTGCTGGGATTGAAATCGGGAAGACTTACCATGGCATATATCTCTCCAGTTGACGGATTCATGGCTACAATTGCACCTTTTTTACCTTTCATTTGATTTCTGGAATACTCCTGCAGGTGATGGTCTATGGTCAATTTCAATGTGTTGCCTTCACTGTTTGGCTCTACTAGATTCTTTAACTCATTCAATGCAGCTGATTCACTGGTATTCAAAAGAACATTGTTATAATAAAGCTCCAAATTGGATTTGCCATAATCTCTATAGCTGTATCCTATTATGTGGCTGTAGAGGCTGCCATAATTGTATACCCTGGCATATGTCTCTCCATTAAGCTCGCTATAAGCTAATATTTTCCCATTCCTGTCTATTATTGAGCCTCGCAATATTTTCTCCTCATTTATCCAAAGCCTTTTATTATAGCTGCTATTCTTAACTTTATCAGCTTTAAATATCTGAAAATAGGTTAAATAGACCACAAGGCTCACGAAGAGAATACATATACCTGCCAGTACTGTTATTATCCTTTTAATCTCCTTTTCCATATTAATCCTCCTCAATATCCAGCTCCTCCGAAGCAACCTGCAGGATACCCAGAGCAATAAAGCTGGATAACATGGAACTGCCTCCATAGCTGACGAAAGGAATTGTGATTCCAGTTAAGGGAATCATATTTATAACTCCTCCAAATATTATAAATGATTGTATTCCAAACAATATGCTTATGCCTAATGCAACAATTCTGAAGAACTTATTCCTTTGATTTATTGAAATCTTGAAACCTCTATACACTAAAATCATAAAAAGCATTATTACTCCTATTCCCGTCAATATGCCCATTTCCTCGCATATAGCAGAAAATATGAAATCCTTTGATACTTCCGGTATGAAATCCGGATGTCCCAAGCCTAACCCTGTTCCAAAAAAACCTCCTTCAGATATAGCAAACAGGGACTGAGTTATCTGATAGCCAATAGTATCTATATACTTCCATGGATTTATCCATGTCTCAAATCTTATTCTAACATGGGGAAAAATTACATATCCCAAAAGGCCACTAAACATAAGCACAACAATGTTGGCTAATACCAGCTTTCTGTTTTCATCATAAATATATTGAAGAGCTAAAAATAAAGAACAAAAAATTAATACACTGCCTAAATCCCTCTGGAGAAACAGGAAGAATACAAATAGGTACATTATACCTATTAAATAGTAACGCCCCCACTTTTTCTCCTTAAATCTATCATAATTAGTATAATACGAGGCTATCATCAGTATGGCCAGAATCTTGATTATTTCCGTTGGCTGAAAGCTGATTCCTCCAATGGAAATCCAGTTTATTGCACCCTTAAACCTTCTTCCCAATAACAAAGTTGCCAAAAATAGAAATACGGAAGCTAAACAATAGTATAAAAATAATTTTTCCCATCCCTTAATCCTCTTTACTATAAAATAGGTAGCAAAAAAAAGCACAATTCCTAAGCTAATCCATATTATCTGCTTAAAGCCCTGTTCATAATTTATCCTGTAAATCATTATTATTCCTATGCTTGCCAGCATTGTTACAATCAGGAATATATAGTTATCTCCAGAGACAATTTTCGATAAAATCAAGTTGGAAATATAAATAATAAATATCAGGCTTAATCCATATATTATAGTTGACCTGTCAAGGGCATTCCTGTAATACATAAACATCAGGAATAAAGCTATTGACTCAAACAAAAATAACAGATTTCTAGGTATCTTGTAATTTACTCCCCTATTTAACATAATTATTCTCCTATTCTTTATTTACAAATAAAAATTCCACCTGACCAACGGAAATTCTATCTCCATTATTTAGCTTCACCACATCCATTACCCTATCACCATTTACATAGGTTCCATTAGCGCTTTTCAAATCCTCCAGAAAGTATTCATCCTCATCCTTTACTATTCTCAGGTGTTTTTTTGATATGTATGGGTCCTTTATTACTATTTCATTATCATTGCCTCGGCCAAGAAATACATTGTCTTCAAGTGGATAGTACTCCTTGACCTTAAAAGGCAATGTGTCCTTTCTATTGATAAGCTTAAGATAAGTACCGCTATCAGCTGGTATTGGGCGAATCCCCTTAATATCAAGATATATGAGCTTGATTATGCTGAATATAAACATATAGATTATAACTATAAATACATATTTGAATACTAATGAAAGTATATTAAACATAGAATCCTCCTGAATTTATGTATTCTCTCTATAATGTTAACACAAAGGATTAAATATGTGAATATTTATATATTTCACTGAGATTTCATTTACAATACCATCAAAGTAAATATTGGACAGATGTTTTTTAATCTTTTAAAAAGCTTTTTATGATTATTTCCCTAAAAACATATTTACAACTATATTATATATTAAATGACAATGTTTTTTAAGAAGAATAGCATACCTATGCTTTTCATTAATAAATAATACATTCTTCACCTTTTCCGATATATCTGATAGAATAATAGTGAGATTTTAATAGGGAGTTGATTAAATGCAGAGAAAGCTTGCAAGGTCATCAAGGGATAGAATTATATCAGGAGTTTGTGGCGGTCTGGGCGAGTATTTCAGCATAGATCCTGTAATTGTTAGAATTGGTTGGGCGTTTCTTTCTGCTGTAAAAATTATACCTGGTATATTGACTTATATAATATGTGCCATAATAATTCCAGAGGATTATGAAATAACTGATGATGACTATAGTGAAAATATAAGCACAAGAAACACTCCACTATTCATTGGTATTATACTTATTGTTATAGGTGGAATAATGCTAGTAGATATTATATTTCCAAGATTTTTCAGTGTCTTTAGATTAATTAAGTATTGGCCAATTCTACTAATACTTGCAGGTATATATATAATAGCTAAGCAGAAAAGCAATTAACTTAGAATTAGTACAAGCAACAGGAGGATAGTCCTCCTTTTTTATTGCCTTTATTCTAATAAAATGCTAAAATTAATACACCTTTATATGAGGAGGTAAAACATGAAGAACTATAGTGTATTTGATATATTAGGACCAATTATGATAGGCCCTTCAAGCTCTCATACAGCTGGAGCTGCAAGAATAGGAAAAATAGCAAGAGAGCTGGCTGATGATTCTTTTTATAAGGTTACATTTTATCTACATGGCTCTTTTGCAAAAACCTACAAGGGACATGGCACAGATAAGGCTTTAGTTGCAGGAATCTTAGGAATGAACCCTTCCGATGAAAGAATTAGGGATTCCTTGCAGATTGCAAAGGACAAAAGCATTGAAATAGAGTTTATAGAAGAGGATTTAGGGTATGTACATCCTAATACTGTCAAAATACTGTTTCACTATAAGAACCTGGAAGATTATTATGTAATTGGTTCTTCAATTGGTGGTGGAAATGTTATAATTACAAACATAAATGGAACAGACATTGAATTTTCTGGAGACTATCCTACTATTTTGATAAAATACAATGACAGAAAGGGTGTAATAAGCAGAATCAGCTCCATACTGTCAAATCACGATATAAACATAGCCACAATGAAAGTCACAAGGGAAAACAAGATTGCCACCATGATTACTGAACTGGATAGCGCCATTGAAGATGGCATAATTGATGAAATAGCTTCCTTGGAGGAAATAATATATATCACAGGTATAAACCCTATTGAGAGGTGATAACATGTTCAATACAGGCTCTGAACTAATTAAACTTTGCAATGAAAAAAATAAAAAGATATCAGAAATCGTAATAGAAAAAGAACTACTAAACTCAGGCATTAAATATGATGAATTAATGAACAGGATGAAAGAAATATTAAAAACTATGGAAAACTCTTCAAAATATTCATTGGATAAGGAAGTAGTTTCCGTAAGCAGGCTTACCGGAGGTAATGCAATAAAGGTTGAAGAATATAAAAATACACACAAGACCATTTGTGGAGATATTATAAACTCTGCAATGGCAATGGCCTTGTCTACTTCAGAAGTGAATGCTTCAATGGGAAAAATTGTTGCAGCTCCCACTGCAGGAGCCTCAGGAATAGTTCCTGCTGCTTTATTTACTGTTAAAAATAGATTAAACCTATCAGATGAAGATATTATATCTGGTCTTTTCACTGCTGCAGGTATTGGCGAGATAGTGGCAAGAAATGCTACAGTTTCAGGTGCAGAAGGAGGATGCCAGGCAGAATGCGGAGTTGCAAGTGCAATGGCAGCAGCTGCAGTAGTGGAACTGGCTGGAGGAAGTGTAGAATCATCTCTTGATGCTGCTTCCTTTTGTATCATTAATGTTATGGGGCTGGTGTGTGACCCTGTAGCAGGGCTGGTTGAATACCCATGCGCACTGCGAAATGCATCAGGTGTGGCTAACGCCTTGATTTCTGCTGATTTAGCGCTAGCAGGTGTAAAAAGCCTTGTACCTTTTGATGAGGTTGTGGAAGCCATGTACAAAGTAGGTAAATTATTGCCTGAATCTTTAAGAGAAACAGCCCTTGGAGGAATTGCCGATACTGAAACAGGAAGGGAGGCCAAGAAAAGAATATAATATGAATTCATTTGAGTCAATTTATCATTTAATATCAGATGAGGCAAACAAGGATTATTTAGGCCATTACAGGCAGGAAATACTTCATGAACTGTCTAGAGACGAATTTATTAAATCAGTTAAATTTAATGTTACCAACAATAGGTATGATGCCATATCCATTATTGATCTGTTATATCCGATATATTGCAAATACTGGAATGCACCGAAAATGGAAATTCTAAGGTACATTTTTGACTGGGTTCTCAGCCTTTCTTTTCCTGAAAAGGTCAACAGAAGCTTCAATGAGGATTTAAAGCCTCTGGTATTGTTCTATTTAAACCTCTTAAGATCTATATCACAATATGAAATGAAGCATGCTGCAAAGGATAATAAATATGTATACCCTTTGGAGTTTCTGACGGAAGAGGAAGAAAAAAGCTGTACTGGCGAGTATAAAATGTTTAAGAAGGCTTTTCTTGACAACTGGATTTATGAGCTTATGAAAATGGATATGGCATTAACAGGCCATAACACATTAGAACATATACTGGGAGTAAATTACGTCAGCTTGTATATAGCCAGACAGATTAAAATGCTAAACCTACCTATCGATTTAGGAATTGTAGCAGGTTCATCTTTAGGACATGATATTGGAAAATACGGCGTTTTAGATGCAGATGCCAAAAGAGTACCTTATCTTCACTATTATTATACTGAAAAATGGTTTGAAAGATTCAACCTGAAGAAAATAGGCCATATTGCAACCAATCATTCAACCTGGGATCTGGAACTGGAAAATCTTCCTTTGGAATCCCTTATACTCATATATTCTGATTTTAGAGTCAAAAACAAGAATGGGAAAATACATGTATTTTCTCTAAAGGAAGCATATGATGTAATACTCAATAAGCTTGATAATGTGGACAAAAATAAGGAGTTAAGATACGCAAAGGTATACAATAAATTAAAGGACTTTGAAGATTATATTATAAACCTTGGAGTAGACACAACATTAAATGACAATTTCCAGTTAAAAAATGAACAGTCTAAGCCTTATACCCTGTTAAATGGCGATGATATAATAAAAAATCTCAAGTATCTGGCAATTAATCACAATATAAGACTGTTATCAAAGCTGTATGATGACCAAAGCTTCAACAGTATTCTGGAAATGGCAAGAACTGAATATAATTGGAGAAAAGTCCGCCTGTATCTGTATATTTTTAAGGAATACTCCACCTATTTAACACAATACCAGAAAATGGTTGCATTAAACTATGTAACTGACCTGTTGCTACACAGGGAGGATGATATCAGAAGAGAAGCTTCAGAGCTTATTGGACTTTTAATCAGCAAATATGATGAGGAATATAGAAAGGAAATTCCTAAATCTGCCAAAGTAGTTAAACATGGTATATCAAGTGAAACTATATTGGATCAAATGCTAAAAAAGATATTGTTTCCTGATCATAAGCTGGTGGAATCTCAAAATGAATGGCTGTACAATTTACAGAATATCATAAGCTCCCTATTTGCTAATTGTAGAACTGAACACTATGAAAAATATACAAAAGTATTAATTAAGTATTACGATACATTTAAGTCCATGCCAGCTACAAGCCAGCTATATCTTTGTCAGACAATCAACTATATTCCACTGGAGCATTTAGAATCCAATGCCCTAAGAAAAATACTCCAATATATCCTGCATCAGCTGGATTCGGATATACTTGAAGTTCGTCTGACTATTCTAAGCGTTATAGACAGAATAAGCCAAAGGTTTATTAAAGACCAAGGCTTCAAAAAATCAATTGAAAGCTGGATATTAAACAATCTTTCACCTTCAGAGAATGTTGCTGAAAACTATCTGAAGTACAGAATTGCCATTAATCTTGATATGCAGAAGAATATAATTGAATTGCTTAAAAACAACTATAAGAAGGATGAGGAAAACATATCGGTAATATTCCTTAAAAACTTAAAAACTGCAACTGAATGGATTAATAAAAAAATAAATATAGATATACTATATGACCAGGTGAAAAAATCTCCAGGTACAATTGGATTCCATACAAGCATGCACTTATGCAACCTTCTTAAAGTCAGCGCTGCGGAGAAAGTAAGGAATTATGCCGGATTGACTCTGTTGAACATATTTAAATTCCTGTCCCTAGAGGAAAGGAATGATATAGTTGTAGAGCTATTAAGGGCATTGGAAATGGAAAATTACCAGTTCACCAAGTTTATACCAAACTATCTGGGTGAGCTTTTGCTATATCTCCATCCTGAAGAATTGGATGAAGTAATAGATGATTTTGAAGAGAAAATAAAACAGTCAAATACTAAATTAGTATTTCTTCTTCTGAAGACCATAAGCATTGCAATTGAAAACTATCCTGTATATATAACAAGATTCAAGGAGGATGAAATAACCAACAAAAACAGGCTAGTCAGGCTTATTAGTTTAATACTAAATGGCATGGTATCCTTTGATTATGACATTAAAACGGAAGCCTTCAGGATACTGGCATGGGATATTTTTAACTCAAAGAAGCTGGATTTGAAGGAGAAATTAAATATTTTCAAATATATTGCAAAAAAAATACTTACCCTTTTGGATGACATGGAAGACGATGAGTTTGTGCTACTAATAAATTCTGCATCCCTTAACCATATTTACAGGTTTATAGCAGATTATGAATTCCAATTTGGTAGATTTGAATTGGAATCAAAGGATAAAATTGCATTTTTCCCTGGAAGCTTCGATCCCTTTAGTTTAAGCCATAAGGAAATAGCCCTGGAGATAAGGAATCATGGGTTTGAAGTCTATCTGGCTGTTGATGAGTTCTCATGGTCTAAAAGAGTGCAGCCTCATAAGTATAGAAAAAATATTATATCCATGACCATAGGACATGAAATGGATATATACCTGTTTCCAAGCGACATACCAATTAATATCAATAATGATAATGACTTAATCAAGTTAAAAGACCTTTTCAAAAATAAGGAAGTATATATAGTAGTAGGTACTGATGTGCTGGTAAATGCCAGTGCATATAAAAAGGACGGTATTTTAAAGGACTTTTCCCACATTATCTTTGACAGAAAAAGCCTGAATTCCATTGATGATGAGAAATCAACAGTTGAAGAAAAGATTAAAGAAATAAGAGGAAAAATCTTAAGGCTATCTTTACCTCCTAAATATGAAGATATAAGTTCAAGCCAAATAAGGAGAGCTATAGACTTGAATATGGATATTTCTAAGGAAATGGACCCATTGGCTCTGCAATATATATACAAATACGGATTGTATTTAAATGAGCCACGTTTTAAATCCCTTGTTCAGACAAAGACTATAGAAATAGAAGTCATCAATAAAATGGATGATAAACTGCTAAAATATATTCATGACAATTTTGGTCCTGAAATTGACATCAACAGTTTGCAGAGTTTCAGAGGCAAAGAGGATTTGAATATACTCCTTTTAAAAGATGCAATAAACAATGCACTTCTAGGTTTTTCCGTATTTTACTGGATTAAAAATGCAAATCTGTATGATGAGTTTAAGGATACTGAAATTACAATATATTTCAGGGAAAGGTTAAAGGGAAGAATTGCATTAATACCTATATTATACGTAAAGTACAAAAGCAGTTACCTTTCAGAAGTTATACTGAATGAAACTCTATCCAAATGTGTTGAATTGGAGTACAATAATGCTATATATGTAAACCTGTCAAATTACCAGGATCAAAATCAAATAATTGAGAATTTAACTGTCCAGGGGTTTATAAAAACACCATTTTACTTTAATAACAACCCCATATATATTGTTGATATGAGCAAGCCCATAACATTGAGCCAGGATATAGAAACACTGCTAAAACCACCTTTTGATAACAATAAAAGCATAGCAAACATTATAGAAAAAACAAGAAAGAGACTGAAAAAAGCTATTTCAAACCTTTACCCTGGAGAGCTGGTACTGGTATATAACAGGGATATGATTTACAGCAAGCTAATTCAAATAATATGTGATATAAACGAAGTACCTATAGAGCAAGGAAATAGGAAAATTCTTGGCCCCTACATGTGTGTTCCCTTTGGCTCTATATTAAATGGAAGAATATTACCTAATACAGTAACTAAATCCATGCATACTGAAAAAATATTTAATGCAGAAATTAAGAACTTCACCATTGGAGCCTTTCCAAACTATTTGAGTTTGGATAATCAAGCAAAGATGCTGTCATCATTTAACCGCCCCATTATTTTAGTTGACGACCTGCTGCATAAGGGCTATAGATTGAATGTAATAGAACCCATTTTGAGAAATAACAACATAGAAATCAAAAAACTGGTTGTTGGCATTCTGACAGGCAGAGGAAAGGAATTGGGAAAAACAAGAAATATTGAAGTAGACAGTGCATACTTTGTTCCAAACCTTAAACTATGGTTTAATGAAAGCGCCCAATACCCCTTTATTGGAGGGGATGCAGTTTTTAGAGAAGAGTATGGTCAGGATTACCTTATACCTAGTATAAACTTTATACTGCCTTATGTATCGCCATCCTTTATTAAGGGCGCCACAATTAGATCCATATATGAATTTTCTGAGGTATGTCTGGTAAACACCATAGAAATATTTGATGAAATACAAAAGGTCTATCAGGAGATTAACGGAAAGAGCTTAATTATAAGAAACCTGGGCAAGATATTCTCATTCCCCAGAAAGCCGGATACATGTATATATGCAGATTCAGTGCGTAATTTGAAGCCAACGGATTATCTGGAAAAAGACCTGGAGAATTTGAAAAGAATTGAAAATATAGTATTAAGATGATGAAGGATGAGCATATATGGTTTATTACTATAAATATGATGATAAGATTTTAATGTCCTTTTATAAATATGAAGACCTTAAAGCTATAACAGAAGATGAAGCAAAATTAAACAATGGAAATATATACTTTCTGAATAAAATGGACCCTATTAAATCAAGGAGAAGCTTCATTGTAAATGACCCTTCACTGCTATTTAAAAGCAGTGAAGGGCTAGAGCTTCTTATATTGGATGATGTGGATTATTCATCACACATACCAAGCTGGATAATAGATAGTATAAAAAATAAATCTGTAATATCCATTAATACAGAGTACCCAAACTGGAAAACAGCCTTAGAGGATACATATAAGGGCAAGTGGAATGTAAATATTGTTGCACTAGGAGATGTTGGAAGCACTCTTCTAATAGGATTGAGACTTCTAGGCGGGGATTGCATTGATAGAATAGGCATATATGATAGAAATGTAAATAGGCTAAAGCGCTGGGAATATGAAATAAATCAGGTAAGAAAAGCCTTCAGCCAATATGAATTCCCCAAAGTAGTGCCTATTACAGAAAATCAGCTGTTTGACTGCCATATGTTTATATTCTGTGCCTCTAAAGGGGTTCCTCCAGTAGGAAGCAAAATAGAAGATGTAAGAATGATTCAGTTTGAATCCAATAGGAATATTATTAAAGAATATGCCCAAATAGCAAGGAACTCAAGCTTTAAAGGAATATTTGCCGTAGTATCAGACCCAGTAGACCTTTTATGCAAAGTTGCTTTTCTGGAAAGCAATAAGGATTCTTCAGGCTGTTTAGATTTCAAAGGGCTTGCCTCCAATCAGATAATAGGATATGGGCTTGGGGTTATGAATGCAAGGGCATGCTTCTATGCAGAAAAATCCGAAAAAACCATGCACTTTCTAAGAGAAGGAAGAGTATTTGGCCCTCACGGTCAGGGTCTTGTTGTTGCAGACAGCATAGATAACTATAATGAGGACATATCTAATTACTTAACTGAAAAAACAGTAAATGCCAATAGAGAAATAAGGGAATTTGGGTATAAACCCTATGTGGCCCCCAGCCTTTCATCAGGTGCCCTTTCAATTATCTCCACAATTAAAGGTGAATGGTTCTATGGTTCAACTTATATGGGCAGCTGCTATATGGGCTCAAAGGTAAGGCTGGTAAAAGGCCATTTGGAAGTAGAAAGGCTTAAACTGCCGGATAGATTATACAATAAGATAAAAGAAAGCTATGAAAGGTTAGTGAGAATAATATGAAGGAATTCTACTTGATACTGCCTGAAAAACCCTCTCCATTTTTGAAAAAGATGATAGATAGGACTACAGAAAAAATTAATTATAAAGTAATTGACAATTTTAACAATATCCCTGATCTGAAAAACAAGAAGATTATATTTGCTGTAGAACTGCCGGTAACAGGAGTAAGCAATAATCTTAATAACTTCTTTATAACCCTTATCAGCAGAGGAAATGATTCCCTTCTCGGTTCAGAGGGTATTGTATTAATTCACAGCAATTACCAGCTTTACACTAAAACCTGTGCTCAATACATAATATTTCAAAGCAATTTGCTGGGATTAAGATTTCCCGGAAGGCCCATTGTTGAGGCTACAGGAAATCTGGATAACTTTATTCCTCTAATAAAAGTATATAATATTACAACTGAAGAAATATGCTTTATGCAGTGTAGAGAACTGGGGCTAAGATTTCTCAATGATAATTATAAAAAAATTGAAAATCCTAAGATACTGGCTCTTCATTCAAGCAACTGGAATACATCCAATTCATTATTGCTTTGGAAAATGGTAAAATCAAATCTAAAATCTGAGAATATATCCGAAATAAATGTTGGAAACGGAAAAGTAGTTGACTGTGCCGGATGCCCCTATACTACATGCAAGCATTATGGCCAGCAGGAAAAATGCTTCTATGGCGGCATAGTTGTAGAGGAAGTATACCCTAGTATACTTGAATCTGATGCAATTATATTTATATGCCCAAACTATAACGACATGATATCGGCAAATCTGGTGGCTGTCATTAATAGGCTAACTGCACTTTTCAGAAAAAGTAAATTTTACGATAAAACCCTTTTTTCAATAATCGTATCAGGCCATTCAGGTTCTGATGCGCTGGCCAGGCAACTTATCAGTGCCCTAAATATAAACAAGACCTTTAGGCTTCCACCATATTTTGCACTAATGGCTACAGCAAACGACAAAGGGGCAATTGAAAAGGTTCCGGGTATTATGGATAAAGCCAGGACCTTTGCTGAAAATATCAAATATAATATTGTGAAATGAAGCTTACTAAAGATTCCATCTTTAGTAAGCTTTTATTACCTTATGTGTATGTATTTCCATTTTCCTGTTCTAAAGCGGATACTTATAAGCAGCCATCTGACTATCTGGTCAATGAATATTGCATACCATGCTCCTATTAATCCTGTTCCTATAACATTAATAAACAAATATGCCAGAACCACCCTTATAATCAAAACGCTTACAAAAATGGCTATTAAAGTCCATACTGTGTCCCCTGCTCCTCTCAATCCTCCTGCAACTACAAGTTGAGAGGATTGAAATGGCTGTACCACTGCTGCAACTTTCAATATATTTCCTGCTTCATGAATAATAACCGGATCAGTTGTATATAAGCTTGCAATAAAGGATCCAAAGAAGAAGAATACCACTCCCACTCCTGTAGAAATAACTGAGCCTATTCTTCTACACTCTTTTATGTACTTCTCAGCTTTATCCCTTTCTTCTGCACCCAGACTCCTTCCAACTAAGGATGAAGCTGCAATTCCAAAGGCTTGCCCTGGTGTAAATGAGAAATTCAATATATTAAGCCCTATCTGATGTGTTGCATAAGCTACAGTTCCCAATGTTGCAACAATCCTTATAAATAATAATATGCCCACTCTAAAGGCAATCTGCTCTAATGAGGCAGGCACACCAATTTTTACTAAATTATACACTATATCCTTGTTGAATTTAAACCTTTCCTTAAAATTTATCCTTATTATTGTCCTGTGTTTCAATACACGCGTAACAATCATTATTGATCCAATCAACTGAGAAAGGGATGTAGAAACACCAGCACCGGTTACACCTAATCTTGGTGCTCCTATTAGCCCGTATATGAGTATTGCATTTCCAATTACATTCAGGAAATTTGCTCTAAGGTTTATACTCATAGGAGTTTTAGTATCCCCAGCTCCCCTTAAAACTGCATATATTGACAAATTAAATGACTGGAACAATAAACCCAGAACAATAATCTTAAAATAATTTGTTCCATACATTATAGTATCCTGCTCCGCACCCAAAAGTCTCATGAACTCCTCTGAAAAGCTTAATCCGAGTATGATAACAGGTATGGCAATAATCAACTGGGTTAATAAAACCACATGCCTTACTACATTTTCTATTCGATCAGCCTTATTAGCACCAATATATCTGGCTACCATAGCTGTAGCACCTACATTTAAAGCTTGAATCAAGGATACTGCAATGAAAACTACCTGATTTGTCAGCCCTATAGCTGCAATGGAAGCTGCTGATTCCACCTTATCGGGAATCCTTCCAACCATTACCATATCAACCATTCCAAACAGCGAACTCAGCAATACCTCTATTAACACAGGTCCGGCAGTCTTCATTACATCCCTACGAATTTGCTTTTCAGCACTGGTTAACCCTTCAGCCATAGACACCACCTCTTGTCAATAATTTCGATGCTCTAAATATTATAGCACAATTAAAAATATTGTAAATACTTCTTCAGTTCATTATCAAAAAATAATACAAGTACCGGCTAAAACCGGTACTTACATTTCTTTTTTGCTTAACTATGCTTGGGCTTTTTCACCGTATTTTTCCTTTATATATTTATCTATGCCTCTTGCTGCAACCTTGCCTGCTCCCATTGCCAGTATAACTGTTGCTGCTCCTGTTACAGCATCTCCACCGGCAAATACACCTTCTCTTGTGGTTTGCCCGTTTTCATCTACAACCAAGCATCCCTTTTTGTTTACTTCCAATCCACGTGTAGTTGATGCAATCAGTGGGTTAGGTGATGTCCCCAGAGCCATTATTACAGTATCCACTTCCATATCAAATTCAGAGCCTTTAATTGGTACAGGTCTTCTCCTGCCTGATTCATCAGGTTCTCCTAATTCCATTCTTTGGCATCTAATTGCTTTAACCCATCCATTTTCATCTCCGATGACTTCTACAGGATTTGTCAGCATTTCAAATTTAACTCCTTCTTCCTTTGCATGGTGAACTTCTTCTACCCTTGCTGGTAATTCCTTTTCTGTTCTCCTGTATACTATTGTTACATCTGCTCCAAGCCTCAATGCAGTTCTGGCAGCATCCATTGCTACGTTTCCTCCGCCTACTACTGCAACCTTTTTCCCCACTTTAATAGGAGTATCGTGGTCATCTCTGTATGCCTTCATTAAGTTGTTACGGGTTAGGAACTCATTAGCTGAAAATACACCATTCAGGTTTTCACCAGGAATTCCCATGAACTTTGGAAGTCCTGCTCCGGAACCTATAAATACAGCATGATATCCTTCCTTTTCCATTAGGTCATCTATGGTAACTGTTCTTCCAACAATTACATCTGTTTCAATCTTAACTCCCAGCTTCTTCAGGTTTTCAATTTCTGGCTTAACAACCTTATCCTTTGGAAGCCTGAACTCTGGAATTCCATATACCAATACTCCACCTGGTTCATGAAGGGCTTCAAATATGGTTACTTCATATCCTTCCTTTGCCAAATCTCCTGCACATGTAATCCCTGCAGGTCCAGAGCCTATAACAGCAACTTTAAATCCATTCTTCCCCTTGGTCTTTCCTACTTCAATATTGTGCTCACGTGCCCAGTCTGCTGCAAATCTCTCCAGCTTTCCTATAGAAACTGCTTCCCCCTTAATTCCACGAACACATTTTTGTTCGCATTGTGTTTCCTGAGGGCAAACCCTACCGCAAACTGCAGGCAATGCAGTATATTCTGCCAATACATGGGCTGCCTCTGCAAAGTTGCCTTCAGCTATATGCTTAATAAATCTTGGAATGTCAATACCTACAGGGCAATTGCCAACACAAGGGTGATGCTTGCACTGTAAACATCTGCTTGCTTCAGCCATTGCTTCCTCTTCGGTATATCCTAAACAAACTTCATCAAAGTTTGTTGCCCTTACCTTTGGATCTTGCTCTGAAATTGGTACTCTTTTAAACATATCCATTAGTTAGCACCTCCCTGGTGGCATGTACATACTTTTGTTTCTCCTCTTTTTGCCAACTCCTCTTCTTCTTTCTTATACTGAGCCAGCCTCTTCAACGCTAAATCCCAGTCAACAAGATGTCCGTCAAACTCTGGACCATCTACACAGGCAAATTTGGTTTCTCCGCCTACATTTACCCTGCAAGCGCCACACATTCCTGTACCATCAACCATAATTGGATTTAAGCTTACAATGGTCTTTAATCCAAGCTTCTTAGTAAGCAGACAAACGAATTTCATCATAATCATAGGTCCAATGGCAATTACTACATCATAGTGTTTGCCCTGATTTACTACAAGCTCTTCAATCATTGCAGTTACCATGCCACTAAATCCATAGCTGCCATCATCTGTACATACATATAGGTTACCAGCTACTTCTCTCATCTTGTCCTCAAGGATTACCAATTCTTTAGTCTTAGCACCTATAATTACATCTACATCAATATTGTGTTCTTTAAACCATTTTACTTGAGGATATACCGGAGCTGTTCCCACACCTCCTGCTACAAACAGGTATTTTCTCTTCTTAACCTCTTCCAGGTCTTCATGTACATAATCAGATGGCCTTCCTAGAGGTCCTACAAAATCCCTTAAATAATCCCCTTCTTCAAATTGTGCAATTTTCTTTGTTGAAGCTCCTATGGATTGAATAACAATATTTACTGTTCCCTTTTCCTTGTCATAATCACAAATTGTCAATGGTACACGTTCTCCTACTTCATCAGCTATTACTATGACAAACTGACCAGGTTGAGCAGAATTAGCCACTCTTGGAGCAAGTATGTCCATGGATACTATGTTTGGGGCAAGAAATCTCTTTTCAACAATTTTAAACAATTATAACTCCTCCCTCACAAATATTATATATTTTGAACCTCTCCATATTGTATATGGAGAGAGCTTCACTCGGGTAGTTCCTACCCTGGTCATCTCTCACTTACATAAGTGAACACATTACTGCTTAATTGCAATACATTATTAATTATATATAAAACCCAATAATTAATAAAGGATAGTTAATCTTATAACTAGCAGCTATAAATGCTCTACTATCATACCATTATTGTTATACAATTAACAAATCCTGACAAGACAAATATAACATAAAGAATTCTTTTATTCAAGATATAGTTTGCTTTAATATATTTCTTCTATTAGTTTTTCAGTTACATTCCTCTGGTCACATTTACTACCCATTTTTTTGAATGAACTCTGAATAATCCTATTAAAATTTTGACAATCTCCTCAGAATAAGCTAAGGGTGTAACAAGATATACAGGCAACTTTAACACCATAGAACCTATAAAGGCTAATGGGACTCCTGCAAGCCAAACTGACCCCATTTCCAGAAGCATAGAAAATCTGGTATCTCCTCCACTCCTTAATATACCAACTATTATGGTTCCATTTACTGTTTTAACAGCAAAGAATATACCTAGAATAATCAAAAGCATTTTAGACGTATGCCTTAATTGTGGTGACAAATCCCTAAAAAACATCAATATCAAATCTGAGGTAAAAATCAGAATTAATCCTAATAATAGACCCAATACAGCTGATATAAATAAAAACCTGTTAGCATATTCAATGGCAGTATCCTCTTCATCAGCTCCTATTTTATTGCCTACCATAACTGTACATGCATTTCCCACTCCCCTTGTAAATACCATGAAAAGGTTCTGTACCACGCTTAAAATCTGTATGGCTGCAGCTGCCTCCGTTCCTATTTTAGCATATGCTATGGAATATAGTACATTTCCTAAGGACCAGAATGTTTCATTTATGATTACTGGGGACGAAGTTTTGAAATACTTGTACACAAAATCCCTGTTCCAATCGGTAAACTCCTTTATGGTTCCTTTTAAAGGTCCTTCTGATGAGTAAATTGCATATACTACCAGCAACAGCTCAACTACTCTTGCCAATAGAGTAGCATAGGCTGCGCCTTTTACTTCCAGCCTTGGAAAACTCAAATGGCCATATATCAATATATAGTTAAATACCAGATTTACAAAAAAAGATATAATACTTGCAACCATGGGCATTTTAGCATTCCCTGTACTTCTGGATGATATTTGGAAAGTAAATCCAGCTCCAAATACGATATAGGAAAATATTACAATTACTAAATAATCTGCTCCAAGCTTAATAACCTCATTGTCACTACTAAATATTCTCATAATGCTATCTGGCGCAATAAGAACTGCAACTGTAAATATCAATCCTACTATAATAGAAGTGAACAAGGCTAATCCTAATACTCTCTTAATATTCTTCTCATCCATTTTACCCCAGAACTGGGCTATGAATATGGCTGATCCTGATGCTATGCCAAATATTATCAAAGAATAAAAGAAGAAAACCTGATTTGCAAGCCCTACAGCTGCAAGGCTTTTTTCACCTAAACTGGAAATCATAAATGTATCCAGCATGTTAACAGATGATGCTATTAAGTTCTGTAATGTTATTGGTATTGCTATTGTAATTAATGTACTAAAAAAAAGTTTGTCTTTTAACATATTTCTTATTGAAGACATCTTCTCTTTCCTCCGTTTGATTAGTGTATAAAGCTTTTATGATTTTATCATATTAATTCTCCATTTGCTATAGAATAAAGGTTTAAATTTTTGATATAAATCAAAGTTTTTAAATCACACTAATTGTATAATCAATTTAAAGAGTATATGGAGGGATGTAAATGGAATTTAAAAGCCATTGGCTTGATAAATCATATGCAGAAGTAGTAGAACATATTTTGGAAAACTATCATGAAAAGCTGTCCAATCAGATGAAAGACCTGAGCAAATTGACTACAACAATAATGAAGGTCCATGGATTAGAGCATGAGGAATTATTTGAGGTACATAGGCTATTTAACATGATTCAGATTAACATGGTGCAGCACATTATTAGACAGGAATCAAGAATATTTCCCCTTATAAAAAGATATAGCAGAAAGCCCATAGAAGAGCTTTTAGATAAAGCCATAAATGAGATAAATATATTCAGATCAAAAGAAGATAATACAATGGAGCTATTGGAAAAGCTTATATCTATTACAGATGGGTACACAACTCCCCGTGATGGATGTGCAACATATGCCAGGGCTTATGAACTGCTGAAGGATTTTCATATTAATATAATATCTCATCTGCAATTTGAAGAGGAGATACTGTTTAACAGACTTATAAAGGAAAAAGAGTAAAAAAACCTTCTTCCCTCGCTAAGAGAGAAGAAGGTTTTTATTCCATATTGACCAATACATGGTGTTCATTTCCATCATCAGTAAGCTCAACAAATTTTTCATTAATCTCCACATTATCAACAAAAATGTTTTTTACCCCTTTATTTACCTTGTTCTCATTTTTAACTTCAATCAGATACATGGTATTTCCGTATCTATACCGAATATTAAATCCTCTCCAGCTTTTTGGAATACATGGGTTAATATACAGCCTGTTTTTCTCAATGGAGAATCCTATTATGTCCTCTAATCCCACAATGTACATCCAGCCAGAGGAACCGGTATACCAGGTCCATCCTCCACGTCCCTTATGCTGAGGATTGGTATACACATCAGCAGCCACTACATAGGGTTCTACCTTATAATTGGAAGCCTCTAGAAAAGTTCTGCTGTGGTTGATGGGGTTTATCATTTTAAACAAGCTATAGGCTCTATCTCCATCACCCATCATTGCAAAGGCTTTTACAACCCAAATTGCTGCGTGGGTATACTGTCCTCCATTTTCTCTAACCCCAGGCACATAGGATTTAATATACCCAGGGTCTAATTCAGCAGAGTCAAATGGAGGTGAAAGAAGCGATATTGTACCTGAATTTTCATCTATCAGGTACTTCTCAACTGAATTCAAGGCAATTCTAACCCTTTTTTCATCTCCAAGTCCTGATATCACTGCCCATGATTGAGCTATGGAATCTATTATGCATTCACTATTTTCCCTGGAGCCTAATGGAGTGCCGTTGTCAAAATAAGCTCTTCTATACCATTCCCCATCCCAAGCATTTTCCTCAAGGGATTTCTTTAATGCAGATATTGCTTCCTCATATTTTCTAATTCTTTCTTCATCTTTCATAATCTCACATACTGGAATAAAGCTTTTCAAAACTGTGGCTAAAAACCACCCCATCCATACTGACTCTCCCTTTCCTTTGTATCCTACCTTGTTCATTCCATCATTCCAGTCTCCTCCCCCCATGAGGGGCAATCCTCTTTTACCAAATCTTAGGGACCTGTCAATTGCTCTTATGCAGTGTTCATAGACTGTGCCTGTGTCCTGGGATATTTTGGGAACCTCATATCTTTCCTCTTCATTTTCCTTCAAAATCCCGCTTTCTATAAAAGGTATCCTTTCATTCAGTATATCAGTATCTCCAGTTACCTTTATATATTTAGCTACACCTAATGGCAGCCACAAAAGGTCATCTGTATATTTGCTTCTTATTCCTTTATGCACTTCACTTCCAGGTATAGGATGCCACCAGTGTTGAATATCTCCTTCCTTGTATTGATGTGCGCAGTTTCTTATAATCTGATTTTTAGTCAAATCAGACATGTGATAGATAATATTTGTCACATCCTGCATCTGATCCCTTGCTCCAAAAGCACCTCCAACCTGATAAAACCCTGTTCTACCCCATATACGGCTTGCTATGGTCTGGTACATAAGCCAGCTGTTCATCATGAAGTTTAATGTATCATCTGGAGTTTCTATATATATCCTGGAAAGGATTTCATCCCACAAGGCTTTAACTTCTTCCAATGCTTTTTTGGACAGCTGTACATCCCTGTATTTATTTATTAGCTGAAGTCCTTCATTGATCTCATTAGATTCTCCCATTAACAGTGTCAATTCCTTCTCTTCTCCAGGAGAAAGGAGCAAATTGACCTTAAAGGCAATGCAGGGATTATAGCCTAATCCAAGGGTATTGGACAGTCTTTGCCTTTTTAATCCTTCTGGCATCTCATAATTTGGTATGGTGCCCAAAAACTCTATCCTATCTCCAGTATAGGAATCTATACTCTCTGATGAGCCAACAAACATAGTGCTTCCCTTGAATTCACTGTTTGCAGTATTCCTTACAATAAGCACATCATCTTTAACATCTGTTTCCAGCAGCTTTTCAGTTTCCTCATCTGTTACCCCCAATACAGGCCTTATATAGTAATACAGGCTTAATTTTCTGGTTTCATTGGATTCATTTCTTAACCTGATTAAACTTATTTTGATATTGTCTTCTTTAGGAACAAATACCATCAGATTCTGTTCAATTCCATGGCAGTTGTGGTAAAATCTAGTATGCCCCTGTCCATGGATTACAATATAGTCATTATCATCTCTAACAGGCTTTGGAGTAATAGTAAACACTTCCCCTGAATCTTCATCCATTAAGTAGATAATCTCTCCCTGATGGTCAGTTATAGGGTCATTATACCATGGTGTAAGCTTGTTTTCCCTGCTGTTCTTTGACCAGGTAAATCCGCTGCCCTGTTCTGTAATTATGAATCCAAAATCCCTATTAGAAACTACATTTATCCATGGCATTGGAGTATTTATCCCCTTGGACAGCTTTATTATATATTCCCTTCCATCCTTCGAAAATCCGCCGTATTCGTTAAAATATTTTAAATCCAGATTGATTTCTTTCTTTTCATAAACCTTCCTATCTTTAACAAAGGTCTTATAAGGTATGTTATGCTTAGTGGAATCCATATTCTTAAAGCTTTCTTCTGCCTTAACTATTACATTTGCAAATTTATATAAAAGCACCCTGTCTTCTTCGGGTATTGTGTTCTCATTGATGATAAATACTCTTCCTGCAATTCCCCTTTTTTCATATACTTCCTCTCTTATGCTTTCATAAAGGGGTTGATAATAAGCGCTTTCATCTTTGTTCAATATTATCAGGTCAACAGGAATACCCCTATAGGACCAGTACTCATGAGCTTCCAGTATCTTGACCAGATTTGCCATTCCCTTCATAGAGCTGATAGTTACAAGCAGTATAGGATTATCTCCTGAAATACCCCTGGCCCATAGCCCTTCCTTATCTTTAGTATTCTTTCTGATAATAGATGAATACCTTGATTTATTATTATCTGTAAGATATATTAGCTTAGGCAATAGTTCTTCGTAGGGATTTGCTTTTCTTCGATTCAGGTTCAGGTATCCCATTTCAGTCTGAGATTTTGTTCTATAGAGGTCTACTGCCAGCTTTATGTTATTTTTATCGCTGTATTTCTTCAATATATCCAAAGCTTCACTTTTGCTATTAGCCAACGCTGTAATATAGAATATATCAAATTTCCCTTTAGGAGGTATTTTTATTTTCTTACCAATGCTCATTACAGGGTCCAATACAACACCTGTAGTATTGGTTAGGCCTTTTTCCATAGCCTTTGGATTACTTAGTGAATTGGACCTACCTATGAAATTCAGCCTGCTGGTTTCATATTGAAATTTCTCGTCTCCCTCCTGGAAAACCCTAACAAAATGCACTATCCATACGTCTCTTTGATCATCATGCCTTTTTCTTCTGTATGCTAGTAACCCCTCCAAATCCTCAACAACCTCTGTTCTTATAAATAGGTTGCTGAAGGCAGGATGTGCCAGGTCAGAGTTTATATTTTCTCCTACTACCTCAAAATAGCTTATGCTTTCAATCAGCGCTTCCTCATCATTATCATTTGTTATTCTAACCTTCCTTATTTCACCGGATTCTTCAGGCAATAGATATATATCCATTCTGGTTTCAATACATCCATCCCTTCTTCTGAATACAGCCTTGTACTGGTGGAACTCAACATCATATGAATCAGGCTCAGAATAATAAGGAGCATAGGTAGCAGACCAGCATTTGTTATTCTTTATGTCCTTAATATATATGAACTGACCGTAAGGATTTGTAAGGTAGTCTCTTCTCCACCTGTTTATATAGGTATTTCCATCCTTTGAAAATCCCTCTCCTCTGTTTGTAATCATCAGTGTATAGCTACCGGAAGACAAAAGGTGGCATCTAATGAACTCGACATGTTCTTTCGAGTATGCAATCTTTTCCCATGTATCCTCTCTTTTCCTTATGATTTCTACCTGCTCCAGGTTTTCTCTACCCTTTGATATTACAGGAACGTCAGGTATTCTTTCCTGTAACAGAAACTCTCCACATTTCATCAGAGGATCCCTGTGAAACCTCTTTATCAATATGCCATCATTGATGAAGTTGTTTATTGCTGCAAATATCATGCCCTGATGATGGCTCATATAGGATTTTACTATGCCTTTATTAAGATGGGGAGGAAGCCTTTTTACAGTATAGTCTACTGCTTCATAAAATCCATAAGGCCCTTCCATTCCCTCGTCTATTAATCTCTTTATATTGTCCATAACACCCTGGTAATCAAAATTCAATGCCAGAAAAGTAGAGTATGGAGATACAACAAGTTCCTCCTTTAATCCCCTCTTAAACCCCAGGGATGGCACACCAAAAGCCTTGTATTGATAATTGAGAACATTATCAAAGGCAAAAAAACCGGATTCCGATATTCCCCAGGGCACATTGTTTTTCTTTCCATATTCCTTTTGTACATTTATTGTTGTCCTGTAGGTTTCATCCAGTAATGTATTTTTATAGTTCTTCATTACCAAACTTGGCATTAGGTATTCAAACATGGTTCCGGACCATGAGGCAAGACTTAGGCTTCCATTTTCCTTGACTAAAGATTTTCCCAGCCTCTCCCAGTTTCTTACTGGAACTTCCCTTCTTGATATTGCTATATAACTGGAAATCCTTGCTTCAGAAGCCAACAGGTCATAATAGTTGTTAAGCGTCTTGCCCTCACCAACATTATATCCTATATAGAACAGGTCTTTTGACTCATCATACAGAGGCTTGAAATTGGTGTTGTTAATGATATTCTCTATTCTTTCAATTGTTTTCTCTGCGTCCTCTTTATTTTCCAGTTCATGCATATACTCCTTAATTCCTTCCTTAAGAACTATCAGATAAGCTATGAAATTTCCGCTGTCCACTGTTGAAACAAATATAGGTCTTAAGGGTTCTAAATTTGTAGTATCATACCAGTTGTACAGATGCCCCTCCCATTTTTCAAGCCTTTCTATTGTATCCAATGTACGATTTACTAATGCAATCATCTCTTTTGTGTCAATAAATCCTAAATCCCTGCTAGATAGCACTGACAGCAGGTAAAACCCGATATTTGTAGGTGATGTCCTGTTGGCTACACCATTATATGGATATTCCTGATAATTATCTGGAGGTAAATAATTGTTTTCTTTATCAGTAAACTCCCTGTAGTAGTTCCAGGTCTTACTTGCAATATCCAAAAGAATCCTCTTGTCTTCCTCTTTCTTTTCCAACACTTCCATTTCTCCCCTGCTTATGTTGAAGGCTATAAAAGGGCCTGATAGCCACAGCATGGAGAAGATAAACCCAGATAAAAAAGCACTTAAATCCCTGAATAAAACTATGGAAACTAATAAAACTGAAAAAATTATATTTCCCTTCATCATGGAAATATAGCCTGATAGATCATTTTTTGAATTTCTTTCAGCCTCAAAAGCTGTTGTCCATTCCAGAAGATTTCTTTTAGAGATATAGACTCTATACAGAGTCCTTATTATAGCATCTGCCATAAAAAATGCCTCTGTAGGCAGGAACATTAAATTCAGCATGCCCTGATACAATATACTTCTATACCCTACAATTATATTTCCATTGTATTTTACATTATTGAATCCAGTTTTGCCTCTAAACAGGTTTTGTATAAACTCCATTATAAATTGCAGAAAGAGGTTAGCAACTGCCACTCCAATAAATATCCATCTGCCTTCCTCAAAAAAAGCTGTTCCAAGGAATACAGCAATAAACAAAAATATGGGTAACAGGCTTCTTCTTAAGTTATCAATCATCTTCCACTTTGAAAGAATAGATAGATTCCTTCCTAAGCTTTCAGTTATCCATCTTAGTAACTGCCAATCGCCTCTAACCCACCTGTGCTGCCTTTTTAAATAGGATATATACTTTTCAGGATACCCATCCAACAGCTTTATATCAGTTGCCAGCCCTGTCCTTATATAGCTCCCCTCCAATAAATCATGGCTTAATACCATGTTTTCAGGGATAGCGCCTTTTAAGCATCTCTGGAAGACTTCCAAATCATATATGCCTTTTCCCGTAAATATGCCTTCCCCAAAGAGGTCCTGGTATATATCTGATATCGCATTGCCATAGATGTCCATTCCCCCATGGCCTGCAAATATCCTTGTAAATAGAGTCTTATTGCTGCTTTCTATGTCAACAAGTATTCTAGGCTGTATGATGCCATACCCTTCTACTACAATGCCCTTCTCTTCATCTACTACTGCTTTATTTAAAGGATGGGAAATGGCACCTATAAGCTTCTTTGCTGAGTCTATTGGAAGGTGGGTATCAGCATCTATTGTTATTACATACTTTATTTTTCCCCTTATACCTGATATGTCCCCGCTTATGGCTTTAAATCTTGTGTTTTCATCACCTGTCAGAAGGTTATTTAATTCTACCAAAGCTCCTCTCTTTCTTTCCCAGCCTATCCAGCTTCCCTGTGCATCTGAAAATACCCTTTCCCGGTGAAGATAGAAGAATATGTCCTTGCCTTTCGAATATTTCCTATTTAGCTTTTCTATCAGCTCTACTCCCCTATTTATGATCTCAGCATCCTCAGGTTTATCCTTTTCATCTGCATCCTTGAAATCTCCCATTATGGCAAAATATATATTATCTTCATTGTTTGAAAGATAGCATACTTCTAATTTTTCAACCAGCTCCTCCAAATGGCTTTTGTCCACAATAAGAGTTGGAATCACCACCAGTGTTGCCTTATCCTCGGGAATTGCTCCGAAATACTCTATCTTTGGTATTAATTTAGGCTTAAACCTCTTTATATATATGCTGTTTGCTATGTTCAATACAATGGATTCCAACGGTATAAACAATATTAAAAACCCAAATGCATTTAGATATGGATTGCCGTCAAATGCAGCTATCCTCATTACTATATACGTAATGAGCAGAGATATAGCAATTATGGGCAAGGAATAGTAGCCAAACCTTCTCACATATAAAGTATGATTCGCATTTCTACATCCAAAATAATCAAAAAGCTTTTTTCTGCCTTCATCTATCAAATAGTATCCAATGTGAGCTTTTTTATCCCTTGCACCGTTTTCGTATTCTTCTTCAGCAAATTCCAATGCCTTTTTGGCAACAAATATCTCCTGAGTGTTAAATTTCTCTGCCAGTTCTTTTATATAATACCTATAGTAATTCTTTGATTGGGAATCCATCTTATCATATATGTTTAATGGATCCATGGAAAGTATATTATCTATGGCTCTTATGGATTTAAATATGTTTTCCCAATCAAATACGGTAACATTTCTTAGGGAAGTTATGCCATATCCTAAATACACCTTATATTTGGATTGTAACATGTATTCCCTTTCCAGTATGTTCTCAATGCTTCTTCCGGCATAATCCAGCTTTTCATCTATACTATCGATTATTGTCTGAAAATCATCACGTTCTTCTCTTATTCTTCTTATTACTCTTTCCAGTTTAATGGAATCCATGTTAGGAGCTTCTTCTATTATCTTTTCCATTGATTCATCAGTGAGAATATCCAATTTATCCGCTTCATCCCATTTCCTTTTCATGTCCAATAAGCTTATGGATATGTTTTTTATGTATTCTATAAGGCCTAAAACAAGGAAGCCTGGAAACCAGCTTATTTCATCCATTGACAGTATCTCTTCCTTTTGGAAGCTATTAATGAACCTTATCAATCTATCCTCAGTAATGTTCCCTGTTGAATCATTAATCAGTTCTACTGCCAATGCATATATTCTTGGATAGCCTCTGTAGGGTCCATCCTTTACCATGTTCAGAATTATGATTTTCTCTTCTTTTATTGTATTTTTTAGCCTTCTATATGCCAGCTCTATAAAGTAGAAATTATCCAGAAGCCATTCTGCTCCTTTTGGATAGGAGCGGCTTCCTGCAGATTCTCTGATTAAGTTTACATATGCATTTTCTATATCTTTAAAGCTTGTTTCCAGCCTATTTAATATAAACTTTTTAGCATTAGATTTTCTTTCTGTTCTATACAGAGTATGAATTTCTTCTCCCTGGACTGTTAACCTGTTAAAGCTACTTCTCATACTCTTTCCTTCCTTTCATGTAAGCGTTTATTTCCTCATTATACTGTTGACTTTTTCATTGTATTGTGTCCAAAGTTCCTCTGCGTATTCTTCATTATAGCCTTCTATATATAGGTTAAATTTAGGATTCTCGTCATCAGGCTCAATGAGCACCCATCCCTTATCATCAATAAACCTTACCCCTTTAACAAGCTCTATTCCCTGCTTTCTGTCCAATGTAAGGCTTCTTATGATTTTCCCCTTATCATCCCACCTGCAGGGTATTTCCTTTTTAAAATAGTAGTACTGAGGAAGCTCATGGAGCAATTTGTTTATTGTTACACCATTGCCTATTAAATAATCCAGTATTTTTCCTGTTGCCCACAGGGAATCAAAGCTAATAATATATTGAAAATCATCATTTTTCTTTAATATAGTTTCAATAATATCCGTTATATTGGATTTGCTATATATCGTCCTCCCTCTATATTCCTTTGCCAGCCTTTCCATTACCCTCGGATAATTGTATGGAACAACAGCTTCCTTTACAGCACCAGTCTTAAACCCTATTAACATAGCCAGCATATAATACCTGTCGTCTTCTACTACATTAAATCCGTCTGTCAAAGCCAGCCTCTCTCCGTCGTCATTATACAAAATTCCCATATATCCATTTTCATCCAGCACAATTTCTTTTATATCCTCTATGGTCATACCCTTTTCAAACTCTACTGTTCTTACCTGGCATCCAATGGCGCTTAAATATGCCCTGGCAAGCTCCAATAAATTCTTAGAGGGAGAGGATATGACTATATAAGGCTTTTCTTTTGCTATTTTTTCTGTATTGCTTATTTTGGATATTCCTTCTTTCAGATATATTTGATGAAAGTTGTAAACATTTACTACATCTTTTATCTCATGCCCCTGACATCTGATAAAATCCTCTAATATAAACGTGTTTTCCACTTTCCTTTCAGTATCCTTATCAATGTTAGCACAATTCCTGTTAATAAACTCCAGGTATACAGTACTTTTGTCATTGCAGTCTGTCCTAATCTGAATTCCGCCGTCTGCCTTATAGTACTTAACTCCAAATCTGCACATAGGCAATGTGCTGTTCTTTATATCTATTACTAGGGCACCTGTAGACATAATGCCTGTTATAATGGAGTTCTTTACAAGTATTGATGTATTATGCTCATCGCTGTTTACAACAAAAGTACCATTGGCATTTATTGTGGTTGCAAAAGAAGCCCCCAGTTTCGATGCTATTTCTGGAGTTATGCTTTCATTTACTTTTCCGGATATACTCCTATATCCAAACAGCTTTTTTGACGCTCTTTCTTCCCATTTCAGATTGTCTGATACTGTAATGTTTTCCTCAACCACCTTATGAGGCCATATCTTTACCTTTGGTCTAATGGTGCTATTTTTGCCTATCCTGGTATAAGCTCCAATGGCACAGCTATCAAATATTCTTACCTTTTCATCAACTTTTATATCATTGCACAGTACAGATTTTCTTATTTCACAGCCATTTAATATGGAAACATTATTCCAAATTATACTCCTCTTTATGGAAGTACCTCCACCTATTATGCAATTATCACCTATAACAGTGTAAGGCTCAATAACTGCAGAAGACTTAATTGTAGAATTCCTTCCTATGTATACAGGTGGATATATTCTTGCATTCTTTTCTATTATTGTTCCTTCACCTACCCATATTCCTTTTCCCTTATTTCTTCTAAGGAGCACATGCTTTTTTTCATCTTGCAGAATATCAATATGGGTTTGAATATAGCTGTTTAAATCCCCTACATCACACCAGTACTCATCAGCTATATATCCATACATTGGTACATTGTCTTCCAATAGTTTAGGGAATAAATCCTTACTGAAGTCGAAGTTTTGTCCTTTTTTATAGTTGTCGAATACTTCAGGTTCAAGTATATAGATGCCTGTATTTATAGTGTCGCTGAACACCTCACCCCAGCTTGGCTTTTCCAAAAATCTTATTACTCTCCCATTCTCATCAGTTATTACAATTCCATATTCCAATGGCATCGGTTCCCTCTTAAGGACTAAAGTTGCCTTTGAACCCCTTTCCCTATGGAAGTCATAGGCTTTTCGTATATCTATATCCGTAAAGGCATCTCCGCTAATAACCACTATTGTGCTATCCAGAAAATCCTCGGCATTTCTTACGCTTCCTCCTGTTCCCAGTGGAGTATCCTCTATATAATAATTGATTTTTACATCAAATTTGCTTCCATCTCCAAAATAATCCATAATCATATTAGGCAAATAATGCAGAGTAACTGCTATTTCATCTATATTGTATTTTTTTAAAAGCTCAATTCCGTATTCCATCACCGGTTTGTTAAAAATAGGTACCATTGGCTTAGGAAGGTCACAAGTTAATGGTCTAAGCCTGGTACCATTTCCGCCAGACATAATTACTGCTTTGATGGCAATCACTCCCTTAACATAATAGTGATATAATCTATTTTGTACTTAGGAGCTTTTTTTATACATATAAATTCCTCCAGGATTTATCATCCTGGAGGTTTTCCCTATTTCACAGATTCTATTTTCTCCATAACTCTCTTTTCAATATCCTTTATCTTCTTCTCAGCCAAGAAATTATCATTTCCCTTTGAATAGATATATATTTTCAATTTAGGCTCCGTTCCTGAAGGCCTAATGGCATACCAGGAACCATCATCAAAGTAGTACTTTAACACATCTGATTTAGGAGTATCAGTCTCATCCTTTAAGTAATCAATAGTGTTTATAAGTTTCATATCCCCAATTTCAGTAATAGGATTATTTCTGAAGGATTCCATTATGCGCTGAATCCTTTCGCTTCCCTCTATGCCTTCAAGAACTATTGATATGAGATTGTTCAAATAATACCCATGCTCATTGTATAGCTCTTCCAATACATCCAGTAGCGTTTTTCCCTGTTTTTTATAATATGCTGCCATTTCAACTATTAGCATTGATGATATGACTCCATCCTTATCCCTTACAAATGTGTCGTATACATACCCAATGCTCTCTTCATATCCAAATATAAATGTGTATTCCCCGGTTCTGTCAAATTCATTGGCCTTACCGCATATATGCTTAAATCCTGTCAGTGTTTCTATGGTTTTTACATTATATTTTTCTGCTATAGCCTTGCTTAAGTCTCCGGTTACAATACTCTTCACTATAGCAGCATTTTGGGGAATAGTACCTGATTCATGCCTTGAAGACAATATATAGTTTACCAGCAATGAACCAATCTGATTTCCATTTAGGGGTACAAATTCTCCTCTTTTATCTTTGACCATACATGCTACTCTGTCGCAGTCAGGGTCTGTAGCCAATAGTATGTCTGCATTCCTTTCCTTTCCGTACCTTTCAGAATACTCAAAGGCTTTTACATCCTCAGGGTTTGGGTAGCCTACTGTTTTAAAATCTGGGTCCGGGTTTTCCTGTTCAGGTACTACAAATACGTTAGTAAATCCTCTTTCCTTAAGAACTCTTCTTACAAGTTTATTTCCTGTTCCGTTGAGGGGGCTGTATACTACACTTATATTCTTATCCACATCATCTCTTAGGCTTGAATTCACTACATCTTCTATGTACTGTTCGTCTATTTCCTTACCAATATACTCTACAAGTCCATTTTCGAGTCCCTCTTCTAGGCTTATAAGCTTAATATCTGAAAAATCCTTTATTTTGTTTATATTACTAAGTATTTCTGTTGCTATATCGTCTAGTATTTGAGACCCTTCCTCCCAGTAGACCTTATATCCGTTATAGTCCTTTGGATTATGGCTGGCAGTTATAACTATTCCTGAAATGGTGTTTAGCTTCCTAATGGTGTAGGACAGTAAAGGCGTTGGCCTTATATCATCAAATAGATATACCTTTATCCCATTGGCTGCCAGAACTCTTGCTGCTATATCTGCAAATTCCCTGGAAAAATGCCTTACATCATAGGCTATTGCCACTCCCCTATCCTTGGCATTGCCTTCCTTCCCCAATATGGTATCTGCCAATCCCTGGGTAGCCAAGGCTACAGTATATTTATTCATTCTATTGGTGCCAGCACCAATAATCCCTCTCAACCCAGCAGTACCAAAGGTTAAGTCCTTATAAAATCTGCTTTTTATTTCTTCTACATTATCCTTAATAGCTTCCAGCTCTTTTTTTGTATCAGCATCAAAAAATTCATTCGTTACCCAGTATTTGTATTTTTCTATATAATCCATGCCAAACCTCCTATAATTCATTATTTACCATAAGTTTCCCCTTATTAGCTTTTTATATTATAACATAATATAATACTCCCTTCCATATTTATCATATGAAGGGAGTATTATCTCTATTTTTTATCATCTGTTATTTATATTACCTATTTTTACTATGCAATCATAAAATTATTCTATTAGCTTTCTGTTACGATGAACACCTTATATAACTTTATCAAAAAAGATTTCCATTTATATCAAAATTTAATTCTGCTGGTTCGCTTAATATTTCTAAATTAGGATTTGCTTTAGCTTCTTCTATTAAGCTTTCCGAAATGAATATATATTCCAATTTTAAAGTATTTTTGATTCTTACTATTTTAACTTTAGTTTTATCCTCTAAATTACTAGTCTTTATTGCACCTTGTATGGCAAGCTTATCTGTGTCTAAAACCATAGGAATTTTTATTGTCTTTTGAACAGTAGATGTAATAGAGTTTGGATATGTTTGGTCAAATTTCATCTTATTGAAAAATCTTCTTGTCGTAAAATCTGCCAACCCAATACCATTTCCATTACCATGGGATTCATCAGTTAAATCTAGAACAACTATTTTTTTAATTTCAGGCCCCCCAGTAGCATAAGGAGTATGATATCTACCTATAGTGTTTGTATCCATGCCAGTTCCCGTAATATTCTTTCCTATTTCGTCTACAATTAAAACATCAAACTTATCAAAATAAATTTTTGCTGTCATCCTTTTAGATTCGGCTTGTAGCATAGGTTCTAAGTCTAAAATTTCATCTTTATTCATAGTTACAATTTTATATGTTTCATCATAAGCATTTTCTAATAATCCCATGGCAAATATGATATTTTTCTTTTCAATAACTACACTAGCTATTTCAGGTAAATTTGTAGCCATTTTTCCGAATCCTAATTGATGACAAACTTCAGCACCTTTTTGCTTCCCTAATCCAATGGTTATCATCTTCACTATGCCACTTTCATAAGGTCCACGAAATCCAACATGAGGTTTAATACGATTAATTACTACAATACCATCGGCTTCATTGGCATACTTATCCATATATACAGGTAATCCATTTTTAGTTTTGCCTAATTCTACTACCTCCATAGAAGACCTGATTGGAGCTCCGCAAAATTCTTCTGTTATCCCTAAACTATATAAAACTTTAATTTGCCCATCTGCATTAGCACCGCCGTGACTACCCATGGCGGGAACTATAAAAGGTTCTCCTCCAACCTCTTTAATATTTCTTACAACTTCCTTAATAACTCTATTTATATTTGCTATACCCCTACTACCAGCAGTTATAGCAATTTTATCTCCCTTATTAACTTTATTTAAAAATGATTTATTTTTAAGTTGTTGTGTTATTTCCTCCTCTAGGTTTTCTATTTTAGGTCTCTCAAAATTCTGTCTAACCTTTACAAATTTTGGTATAGGCACATCTCCTAATAGCTTTTCAAAAATATCCATTGTTTTCCCCTCACTGCTAACATTTTTTAATCGTTAATTGCTAAACCCTAGTTATACAGAACAATTCATCATGCTTTAATATTTCTGCTTTAGTCTTTTTACCTGAAGCAACTTCAATTAAAAAATTGAATATTTCTTTCCCTTTTGATTCAATACTTTCACCCTCGCTAATTATAGTCCCAGCATTTATATCAATGTTCTCATTCATCTTTTCAAATGTATAAGAATTACCAGTAACCTTAATTACCGGAACAAATGGAAATCCTGTAGGAGTACCTCTACCTGTAGTAAATACAATAACTTGTGCGCTTCCACCAACAAAACTTGTTACAACTTCACCATCATGACCTGGGGAATTCATTAAATATACTCCACCCAGCTTTTCTGGTTTTTCAGCATACCCTACCACACCTTCAATAGGCCTTGTACCTGATTTATATATTCCACCTAAGGCTTTTTCTACCACTGAGCTTACTCCACCATCAAAATTTCCAGTAGATATTAGTGCTCCTCTATGACAAAACTCTTTTTTTGTTCCTATTTCCCTCAGCTTATCTTCCGTTTTTAGAATAGTATTTCTAATATCATTAGCTACTTCTTCGCTGACTGCTCTATCTGCCAAAATATGTTCTGCTCCCAGCAACTCAGTAACTTCAGAAAATAAAACAGTACCTCCATTATCTACAACCAAATCTGACATTACTCCTACCGCTGGGTTAGCAGCTATTCCAGATGTAGCATCGGTACCTCCACATTTTACACCAACAATCAAATCTTTTATATCACAAGGAACTCTTTCTTGCATCGAAAATTCTGCTGCCCATTTTTTTGCTATTCTCACACCTTTTTCAATTGCTTTTAAAGTATCCCCTTCTTCTTGAATTACTACTTTTTCAACAGGTTTAAGAGATTTTGAAACTCTTCTTACAAATTCATCTGGTGTAAATCTTTCACATCCTAACCCAACCACTAATACAGCAGCAATATTAGGATGGTTACCCATGGCAATTAGAGTTCTTGCTGTAATTTCTAAATCTTCACCCACTTGACTGCATCCCACAGGATGATTTAAATAAACTGCACCTTCTACTTGCTCTGCAATTAATTTAGCCACTCTATTTGCACAAAATACAGAAGGAATAATACCTATATAATTTCTAACTCCGACTTGTCCGTTTTTTCTTTTATAACCCATAAATTGCATAACTGTCGCCCCCTATTTTCCTCTTCTACAACCCATGTTATGATTATGAATCCACTGTCCTTTTGCTATATTCTCTAGTGCATATCCTATTTCTTCTCCATATTTATAGACTATGTCTCCACTAGACATATCCTTTAATGCTATTTTATGGCCAAATTGAATATCTTCTAGAGCCTTTACATCTATATCCCTATAACGACAAACTTCGCCTGCTTTACAATCTTCTAGTAAAACTCCAACATTATCTTTTTCATTTATTATAAGCATCTTTTTATACATGTTGTCTATCCCCCTTAATAGATAGTAGCTCCTTCATTTGCAGCACTTACAATCTTTTTATATGTTCTCAAAAAACCTTTTAACTCTTTCTTTGGTTCGTACTTCCACTTTGATAATCTATCATTTATTTCTTCATCAGAAATTTCAATATTAATAGATCTATTAGGGATATCTATGCTTATAATATCTCCTTCCTCAACAATGGCTATAGGCCCACCATCAGCAGCCTCAGGAGTTACATAACCAATACATGGGCCCCTAGTTGCTCCTGAATATCTTGCATCAGTAACCATAGCAACAGAATCGCCTAATCCCATTCCAACTAATAAGGCTGCAGGAATAGATAATTCTCTCATCCCTGGACCACCTTTAGGGCCTTCATATCTAATTATTAATACATCGCCATGCTTTACTCTGCCATTAAGCAATAGTTCTCTTACTTCTTCTTCCGAATTCGCAATTTTAGCAGGTCCTCTATGAACCATCATTTTATCTGATACTCCTGATTGCTTTACTATTGCTCCTTTAGGAGCTAAATTTCCCTTTAAAACCGCTATTCCTCCTTCTGAAGCTAAAGGATTGTCTAAGCTACGTATAACATCAGTTTCGATAAAGTCTACTTTTTCTAGGTTTTCACCAATAGTCTTACCTGTAACCGTTAAAACATTAAGATTAAGTTTTGGTGACAATGATTTAAGCAAAGCCTGTACTCCACCAGCATTATGGAAGTCTTTCAATGTATATTTCGATGCAGGTTTGAATTTTGCTAATAAAGGAGTTTCTCTACTCAATTTATCAAATAACTCAATATTACATTCCACGCCTAACTGTTTTGCTATAGCAGGTATATGTAGTATAGCATTTGATGATCCACCAATTGCCAATATGTATTTAATGGCATTCTCTATATTATCTTTAGTCATTATCTTATTTGAATTTAAGCCTTCCCTTACCATATCAACTATTCTTTCACCTGTCATCTTTGCAAGTCTTAGCCTTGCTGAAGCTACTGCACTAATTGTTCCACAACCTGGAAGTGACAACCCCATAGCTTCTACAACAGTCCCCATAGTGTTAGCTGTGCCCATCATGCCACAAGCTCCACAGGTTTGGCATGTTTGATCTTCAATTGTTTTAAACTCCTTTTCATCAATAATTCCTGCTTTAAATCTTCCCATGGCTTCTTTGACATCACTTAGAATTAAATCTTCGCCATTGTGTGTATAAGGCTCCATTGGACCGCCAGTCAAAAATATAGTAGGCAAATTCAAAGAAGCAGCTGCCATAAGCATTCCTGGCACTATCTTATCGCATGAACAAAGCATTACTAATCCATCGAATTGATTGGCTTCTACCATTAACTCTATAGATGCACATATGATATCTCTACTAGGTAGAATATAATGCATCCCTTTGCCCTGTGCTATGCCATCGCATGGTGCTATAGTGTTGAATTCTACAGGCATTCCACCATTAGACCAAATTCCTCTTTTTACATATTCACTTAATTGTCTAAGATGTGCATGTCCTGGATTAGCTTCTGTCCAAGAATTAACCACACCAATTAAAGGTTTCTTAAAGTCCTTCTCTTCGTACCCCATAGCCTTATATATGCTACGAGGATAAGCTCCTGAAAGGCCATCTAACATATTCTTACTCCTAAGATCCACCATCTTAACCTCCTATAATTTAGCCTAAAGCTTCATCGCTTTTTTTAGACTTTATCTTTCTCTTAATTATTGAAAACAAAGGTGTTGACTGCAATATTGAAACTAAAGCAATAAACAATAATGCTGCTGAAATAGGATTCTTAATGAACACTGCCCAACTGTCTTGGCCTATTAGCAAAGATTGATGTAAACTTGTATCCAACATCTGTCCTAAAATCATCCCAACTACCATAGGTGCTGTAGGCATATTTATCTTGTTCATAAAATATCCTAAGATTCCAAATGCAAACATTAGGTAAACATCAAATATACTATTATTTATAGCAAAGGAACCTATTACACATAGAACAATTATTATAGGTGCCAGCACTTTATCACTTATTTTTGTTACGTTTATTGCTAATCTAGTAAATAAAAGCCCCAATGCGAACATTGCAATGTTGCTAATCATCAAAGCCCATATTAATGTATATGTAACATCTGCATACTCTGTCATAAGTGTAGGACCAGGCATAATTCCGTGTACCATAAGCCCACCCATAATTATAGCTGTTGCAGAACTGCCTGGAATTCCTAAAGTAAGAGTAGGTATTAAAGCTCCACCAACCACAGCATTATTTGCTGATTCAGCAGCTGATAGGCCTTCTATGCTGCCTTTTCCGAATTTATCCTTATCCTTTGAAAATCTTTTTGCTTCATTATAAGCAAACCAGCAAGCAGTATCTCCACCAGTTCCTGGTATAATACCTGTTACGATACCTATAATAGACGACCTAATAGTATTTGGAATCATTAATTTTAATTCTTGCAATGTTGGCAACATTCTATCTGTAAATTTACTTATTGTCTTTTTTTCCTCTTCATCTCTCTGAATTAGTTTAATAGCTTGTGGTATAGAAAAAAGTCCAATTAATGCTACTGTATAAGGAACTCCTGAGAATAAATAAATTGATCCAAATGTAAACCTTGGAGTACCGGTTATAGGATCCATTCCCACTAAAGCTAATAATAGACCAATAGCACCCGATAAAAGTCCTAATAGTGTGGATCCTTGAGATAATGATCCAATTATAGTGATTCCTAATACAGCAACAGCAAAGAGCTCTACAGGTCCAAATTGAAGTGCTAAGTTTCCTAAAGCAGGCGCAATAGTCAATAAAGCTATACTAGACAAAACTCCGCCTATTAAAGATGCAACTAATGAAACTCCAAGAGCCTTTCCAGCTTTCCCTTGCTGCATTAATGGATATCCATCCATTACTGTTGCTGCTGCTGCAGGTGTACCTGGAGTTTTTATTAGTATAGCAGCTATTGAGCCTCCATACATAGCTCCCATGTATAGAGAAGCTAACATACTGATACCAGTAGCAGGATTCATTCCAAAAGTAATTGGCAATAAAAGAGCAATAGCCATTGTTGCTGACAATCCAGGCATGGCTCCTACAAATAATCCTAAGGCTGTTCCAATAATGACTGACAAAAGACTTGAAATTGACATTACATTTTTTAAACCCAGTAATAAATTTTCAAATATCATCTTTTACCCTCCTTATTGCAATAACCCCATAGGAATTGGTAATTTCAAAAATACAACAAACAAAAAGTATACAAATGCCGTGAATCCTATTGATATAAAGACTATATTTCTTACTTTTGTTGCATTTAGAAAAATATAAGTAGAAACTATGTAAATTGGAGTTATTATAAAATATCCTATGGGTTCCAGAAGGAATATGTAAGCTGAAATCATAATAGTAAATATTATTGCCTGTCTATAATTTATAGGCTCAAATTTTTCTTCGCTATCATCTTTTTCTTCCCCTGGTTCTTTATTTTGAATTCTATTTGCTTTAGCAATTTTCGTTTCACTAACATACGCTTGTATCATACAAAGTTGTAAAGAAATCATCTCCGCCTACTCCAGAATTTCCAACAGTAACCTGCCCTGGATTAGCTTTTGCATCTTCCAAAAAATCGTGAATGGTTTCATATTTACTATCTTTACCTACAACTATCACACCTGGATCAGTAACAACATTAGCAATTGGATCTAATTCTTCTATAGTATATGTTATTTCCTCATTCATAATATAGTTTGTCATAAGCATAGGAGTATTTGTGATACTAAGCGTATATCCATCATTCTTAGTTTTTTTGCAAAGTTCTGTCCAAGCAATTGCTCCAGTAGCACCTGGTATATATTGATTAACAAATGTTTGCCCTAGAATTTTTTCTAAATAAGGTTGTGTTAGTTGAGCTAAAGTATCGCTACCCCCGCCAGGTTTGAACCCTTGTAATACAGTAATGGGCTTCTCTGGATAATTAATATCACTTCCAGTTTCTTTGCTACTACAACCTGATAATACAACTGATAAAACCATGATGAAACTAACTAAACTAAGCAAATGGTTTCTTTTAATCACTTTTATTCCTCCTTTTTTGAATTACTTTGTTATAAAATAAACTAATTTTTTCAATATTTTTATTGCAATTATTATGCCAAATATAGAATTTAGACTAATACAGTATTTTCTTAATTTTCTCTCTATTTTGTGTTGCTATTTGCAGCATAAAAATAAAGATTTGCTTATATTAGCAAATCTTTAACGTTGCATTTTGCAACTACTTTTTTTCTTGTGCATCACTAGCTCATATTATATCTTTTCATCATCCTCCATAGTGTAGTTCTATCAATTCCTAGTGTTTTAGCAGCCAAAGTTTTGTTGTTGTTTGATAACTTAAGTGCTGTTTCAATAGTTTTTTAGTAATTTCATCTATATTTAATACACTCATATTTTCCGTTACCTCATCTCCCAATACATTATTTAAGTCATTTATTGAAATTACCCCATTACTACTCTCTACAACTAATCTTTCAACTATATTTTCTAATTGTCTTACATTACCTGGCCAAGAATAAGTTGAGAGTTTTAATATAACAATATCGTCAACTTTGGTTATTATTTTCTTGTGCTCTTTAGATTTTAAGGTTATGAAATGATCTATGAAAATAGGTATATCCTCTATCCTTTCCCTAAGGCTCGGTAAGTTTATATTTAATACATTTAGTCTGTAATATAAATCCTCTCTAAATTTGTTTAATTTAATTAGATCAGCTAAGTTTTTATTTGTAGCACTTATAATCCTAATATCTATATTTATAATCCTATCGTCACCTATTCTTTGCACCTGTCCTTCCTGTAATACTCTTAGTAGTCTAGCTTGTACATCTAACGGTATTTCAGCGATTTCATCCAAAAAAATAGTTCCTTTATGAGCCTGTTCAAACAAACCTGCTTTCCCTTCTTCTTTAGCGCCAGTAAATGCACCTTTTACATATCCAAAAAGCTCTGATTCCAATAATGAATATGGAAGGGCCGCACAATTTACTGCAACAAAAGGCCCATTCCGTCTTAGGCTATGATTGTGTATGCTCTGTGCAAAAACTTCCTTACCAGTTCCTGTTTCACCATGAATTAAAATAGCTGAATCAACTAAACTATATTTTTTGGCTCTTTCTTTTATATCTTTCATAATTTTACTATTACCTAAAATTGAATCAAAAGTAAACTTAGCAACATGCCCTTTTTCGCTTAATTTCTTCCTAGCTTTCTTTTCAATTAACTGTATCTGTTCCAAATTGTCGAAAGTTGCTACAGCGCCTAATGCAACTTCGTTTATTAAAATGGGAGCTTTATGAAGAACAATATATTTATCATTTACATTAACAATTTCATCAAATTCATTTTGCTTTCTTACAAGAGTTCTTGTTAAATTAAAACCTGGAATTATTTTATCAACAGGTTCATTAAGAGCTAGTTCAGGTTTTATATTTAAAATTCTCCCTGCTTTAGCGTTAAATAGGGTAATCATTCCATCCTTATCAATAGCTATTATTCCACTTTGAGTAAGTTCTGTTATTAACCTTAACTCTTCAGCTTTAGCCAGCTGGTTTTTTCTCATATTTGCAATCTCTATAGCTTTATAAAATGATTTGGCAATACATTCATACGAATCCGTCACAATAAGTTCGCCATAGATGCCAAACTCAGCAGCAGTTTCCACTGCAATCCTATCACCAACAATCGCATCTACTTGTAATTGAGATGCTTTTCTCACTGCTTCAGTACTTTCTTGTATACTATTTATTTGAATTTCAATTATTTCAATATCAAGAAATTCAGATAATGATGATATATTACCTATTATGTTTGGAAACCCAATAACCCCAATCCTCTTAACATGTTTTTTAACTTTTCCTATGGCTTTTAATATATCGAGGATTGTCACTTCTATCTCTATAACAGGAATATTAAATTCTTCCTTCATCTTTAAAGCAGTACCACCTCTAGTAATAATTGCATCTACCACTCTGTTTTGTATCCTTTTTCTAACAGCTTGTACACTATTAGATAGATTTAAGCCTCTTATTATGTCAACTTCAATCCCTAAATCTTTACTAACTAGTTCAGCTCTCTTCGCCATTTCTTCATATGTAGAAATAAACAGGATATTATAATAATCATCAATATTCTGCATAATTCTCCTCCCTGTAATAATTATGTCAATTAACAACACTAGTCAAGTAAATAACAAAATTAATCTTTCAATGAGGTTATTTTACTATATCCTTTTAGTTCTTTGGAAGTACACTTTTTCCTTAATATACATTAACATGTATGAATATATCAATTTGTTCTAGTACTAATAAAAGCACAAATTGGTTCAAAATATAAAATTTCATGAAAGGAAATAAGAGTTGGATGATAAGTATACATATTAAGTGGTTTACTCCTATAGAACGACTTTGATGTAACTTAATTATTCGACATTTATGATAAAAAACCTTTTTTGCTTTGAAAAAAATATTAAAATCAATTGTTCCAATGATAAAAAACAGAAAGTTTGTTGAAAAAACTTTCTGTTTAGCTAGAAAATTAGTAATTCATATATGTAATTCTTGTCCAAACTACCATTTCATTTAGGCACATCCCTTTATAACTTTATTTTTATAACGCCTGTGCTTTTGATAATATTTCTCTAAGTTTAGTCTTATCTTCCTCTTTAAGCTCTAACAATGGCTTTCTTACATATCCACCTTCAAATCCTAACAGACTACATGCATATTTTAAGCCTGCAATTCCATAAGTGCCTGTAACTGCTTTGTTGACAGGATACATTCTTTCATATATTTCTCTGGATTTTTCCCAGTCCCCTTTTTCATAATACTCTTGTACTTCTATACATTCTTGTGGGCAACAATTTGCTAATGCCATAATAGCTCCATCTATTCCAATTGTTAATGCTGGATACCAAGCAGATGCTGTTCCAACCAATAAGTTAAATTTACTTTCACCTATAACACTCTTATACTCAACTAATTGAGGTATACTTCCTGAGCTATCTTTCATTCCAATAATATTTGGGTGCTTACTTAATACTCCAACTGCATAAGGTGATATATTAATGTGGGTAAACTTTGTGACATTATAAATCATTACTGGTATTTTTACATTATCTGCAACTTCAGTAAAGTAATTTATTAATGCTTCGTCATTCATTTTGCTTGAATAGTATGATGGGGTTAATATTAAAGCTGCATCTGCACCAAGTTCTGCTGCTTTGTTAGTTAATTCTATAGTGGCTTTTGTTGATTCTAAACCCGTACCTGCTAATACTACCCTACCTTCTTTTTTATGTTTTACTGTTAGCTCCACTAATTTAAGTTTTTCTTCTTCAGTTAAGTATGGAGTTTCACTATTAGAACCTAGTGCTAAATATCCTGCTAAATCATATTCATTCCATTTTTCCATGTTCTTCACATGTTTTTCATAATCCACTTCACCCCTTTCATCGAAAGGTGTAATCATTGGTGGTATAACTCCTTTAATCTTAAAATATGCCACTTTTACAACCTCCTTGATATGATAATTAATCATCATGTTTGTAGCTATTTAAAATCAATTATACATGAATATTTGTAAGCTTTTACAATTTCTACTCAGCAAGAATTCTAGCATTTAATTAATATGTCAAAATTCCTTAAAGCTTTATTTAAACCTTTTCCCTTCTTTAATTTAGAATGAGAATTAAAATTGATTGTATATATAGCTTATAATATTTTATATGGAATTATAGTATATTTAATCTCAAGCTGCATACGTAAATAAGTAATAACCTTTAATTTTATTAAAAATTATTATATATTCCTCTTTTATAATATCTTTGTTAATAGTATATCACCGCTTCAAAAGTTTGAATATTTCATAATTTTGTAATATAATATCTAATATTTAAATATATTGCTTATCAGGAGGATAGATCTCATGAACCTAACCGGAATAAAAACTTTTCTTGCTATTGTAGAAACTCAAAGCCTATCAAAAGCTGCAGAAAAACTATTTTTATCTCAATCAACTGTCAGCTATCGATTAAACACATTGGAAAAGGAGTTAAACACAAAATTAATTGAAAGAGACCAAGGGCAGCAAATTATTAGATTAACTAATAAAGGCGAAGAGTTTGTTAATATTGCTAAAAGGTGGATTGCTTTACAAAGAGATACAGATATGTGGATTAACAACGAAAGCCCTCTTAAGTTGAATATAGGTTCTGTAGATAGTATTAATACCTATTTACTAACAAAAGTTTATAGAGATATTTTACAAAATGAAACTTCTTTCCAACTAAACATAAGCTCCCATTGGTCAAGAACAATATTTGATTTATTAGAATGTTATGAAATTGATATAGGCATTGTCCCACGTATGATTAGGACAAAGAATCTTTTAGGTAAGCCTATGTTTAGTGAAAAATTAGTCTTTGTTAGTAACCCTTACTATTCTGATTATGATGACTTTGTTCATCCTGAAAATCTAGACGTAAGAAAAGAAGTTTTTTTAGATTGGGGAGCAAGTTTTCAAACTTGGCATGATAGCTGGTGGGATCCAGCAGAAGCAATCGAAATAGCAGTAGATACTGTTGGACTTATTTTTAACTTTTTAAATAGGCCTAAAGCATGGGCTATTTTACCTGAATCTATTGCAAGAACCTACGAAAAAATACATAACTATAAAATATCTGAATTTATAGAATCCCCTCCTGAAAGAATATATTACAAAGTTGTACATAGAGATCCCTTGCCAAGAGTAATAAAACCTCTAAAAATTTTTGATTCATATCTACAGCAATTTGTTAATGAAAATCCATTTCTTAACAATCTTTAAGCTGCAAAGCAAAAACAGAAAGTTTTTATAAAAAACTTTCTGTTTTTAATATAAATCACATGCAATTATGATTAAACCTTCTTGTAACCTCTTATCTTCTATTTAGCTAATTCTTCTGTAAGAACTTTAACTCCTTTTCCAAGTACATCCTTTTTGCCTAATCTATATAGTGTCCTCTCAATAGCTGATATGGTGGATACTAAGTAATGAGTATCAATGTTACCCATATGACCCAGTCTGAACATCTTACCTGCATATGCTCCTAATCCTCCTGCTACAACTACTCCTTCCTCTGCCAGCACCTTTCTAAATTCTGCATCTTCTATTCCATCCATATATAATACGTTTGATAATGTAACTGCTCTATGGTCTTTTTCTGCTAATATCTTAAATCCTAATGCTTCTAATGCAGCCTGCATTGCCCTTGCCACTTTTATATGTCGTTTATATCTATTCTCTACTCCTTCATCCTTAATTAACCTAAGGGATTCCTGTAATGCCCATATCATATTAACTGCTGGTGTTCCAAAGTATTTTGATGGGTCATTCATTATTGGAATCCATTTCTCGAAGTCTATATAATATTCTCTTATTGTTCCAAGGGACTTCCTTCTTTCCAGTGCTTTTGGCCCTGCTAGTACTATTGCAAGCCCTGGTGCTACTCCAAAGGCTTTCTGTGAACCTGTTATAAGCACATCTATTCCCATTTCATCCAGGTATTCTGGTTCTGCCGCTGTAGCACATACACCATCTACTACAAGCACAGTATCTTCATATTTCTTTACTACCTCTCCTATTTCAGCTACTGGTGCACATACACCTGTTGAAGTATCCACATGGGTTACTGTAACTGCCTTGTAATTCTTTTCGCTTAATTTCTTTTCTATTTCCTCTACTGGCACTATAGTTCCCCATTCAGATGATAATACATCTACATTTAGCCCTTTTCTTTGGCAGATTTCAGCATATCTGTCACCAAAGTAGCCATGGGATATTACCAATACATTATCCCCTTCCTTTACAACGTTGGCTATTCCCATTTCCATAGCCAAGGTTCCCGTACCTGCTACAACAAAGGCTTCTCCCTTTGTCCTGAATATCTCCTTCAGGTCATTGACTACTTCTTTTAAGTCCTTTACAAAATCCGGGTCGCCAAATGCAACTGTTTCCCTGCCCATCTGGTCCTGTATTGACCTTGCCACAGGTGTAGGGCCTGGGATCATAACAAGCTTTCTGTTTTTCATCTTATAAACCCCCTATTTATATTAATATAATAAATTATAACAAACAATCTAACTTATTTACCATTAGTAAATTTATTTTTACCTTGTTAAATTTATTATATTTTATTTATTAAATAAAGTCAATGTATAATTCTTGTATACAACCATTTCAACAAAATAAAAATCTCTTATTTTTGTCAAAATAAGAGACTGTTATTGCTAAGTTTATTTAGTTTATTGTCTTAAGATAGTTTGTTGCTTCTTTAGCTATCTGCACAACGTCCTTTATCCACTTTTTCTTATTTTCATCAGTAAATCTGGCTGTTGGCCCTGATATTGTAATACATGCTATAGTTTCATCATTTAAGTCAAAAATAGGTGAACCTATGCAGCTAACTCCCAGTTCCCTCTCCTCATTATCAAATGCATAGCCATTTTTTCTTATTTCCTGTAATTCCTTTATCAGTTCATCCCTGTTTACAATAGTATTATCTGTAAATTTGGTCAGTTCTATTCTATCCATTATTGAGTTTCTGATTTCTTCAGGCTTATAAGCTAAGAATATTTTTCCTGCTGCAGTACAGTGCAATGGAGCAGTTGCACCTGTTTTTGTAAACATCTTCACTAATCTGTCGCTTTCTTCCTGGGCTATATATACTATTTGATTATTATCCATAATAGTTAGATTTGCTGTTTCTCCTGTTAGCTCCTTCAACTTTCTTAAATAAGGTTTCATTATAATAGATAAATGATTCTGCTCATATGCCATCATCCCAATTTGCCAAAGCTTTAATCCTAGCTTAAACTTTTTGGTCTTTCTGTCTTGTACAATAATGTTGCATTCCTTCAATGTATTTAACAAATGATATGTAGCGCTTACTCCATAATTCAATCCCTTGCTGATTTCAGTAACACCAACTTCTCCCTTTGAATTAGCAATAAACTCTATTACTTCTATTGCTTTAATAACAGAGCCTATGACTTTTTTCTCTTTCACTGTCTTATCCTTTTCCAATGTCGTACCTCCAGATTTTATTACTATAGTTTAATATTATTTTACTAATAGTAATTTTTTTTAATACATATTTTATCCTTTTTATAGCCAAAAGTCAATATTTAACACAGGTTTAGCCTATTTATTTCATCTTTTAAGTCATCAAAAACGTATTCAAGGGATAATACAGGGTTTATATTATATTTTTGCAACAGATCTTTTAACTCTTTAATTTCATTTGTATTTGGGGCTTTATGCTCATCATAAATGCCATTGTTTGAATGAACATGTATGTATTCAATATAGTCCTTTAGTTCAACTATCCAATATTCAAGCGGACTTTCCTTTAACATTGCATGACCTATATCAAGATTTATCCTTACATTTGGCATATTAATAGTTTCGATATACTCTCTTAACAATCGAGGGGTATCTTCAAATACATTTTCTATTAATATCACTCCTTCATAGCCTGATTCAGTAATAATATCAATCCAAAAATCCCTGGTCTGTAAATATAAGGTACGCTTTAAACTTGGCTCATTAATATGAGGATTTATCTGACTATGGAATACAATATAATTTGCTTTTAATTCCTTTGCTATATTTATTGCTTTTAAATATTTGTTATAGCTTATCCTTCTTATATCAGGGTCAGGGCTTGCAGGTCTTAAATCTAAAAATGGCCCATGGAGGGATACGATATTTCTGAAATTTCTAAGCAATTCCTTGTATGCATTGACTTTGGATTCATTACATTTATCATCAAGGGAAATCCTTATAAAATCCTGGATTTCCACTCCAATATTTAAACTGTTAAACTCACCTACATTCAATTCTTCTATTGCCTTTATACATTTTACTATTTTAAACATATTCTCATCTCCAACAATAAATTCAAAGGCTCTGACTTTTCCCAAGCCAAAGCCTTTTTGCTATTACAAATGTTTTTTATAAAGCTCATTATACCTTAAAGCATTTTTTCTAATGCTTTCAATTTCCTCATCTGTAACCTGTCTAACTACTTTGCCTGGTACACCTAACACCAGTGAATTTGGCGGTATAACTTTTCCTTCAGGCACCAAGGCACCTGCTCCAATTATGCAGTTGTCACCTATTACAGCTTTGTTTAAAACAATGGCTCCCATGCCTATCAGGCAGTTGTTCCCTATTGTACATCCATGTACTATTGCATTGTGCCCCACTACTGTGTAGTTTCCAATTTCAGTAGGTATTCCCGTTTCAGTATGGACTACGGAATTGTCCTGAATATTTGTAAATTCACCAATTGTAATTTTTTCAATATCCCCTCTTATCACTGCCCCATACCATACACTAGAACCTTTGCCAATGCTTACATTTCCAATAATACTGGCAGTTTCTGCAATAAAAGCATCCTCGTGAATTTCCGGTTTAATCCCTTTTAAATCTCTTATCATATACATTTCTCCTTCTCTTGTAATTATATATAAAATGATACCCAAAACTAAAAAAAATAACAATGATATATAAATTAAGCTTAGCATTTTATACTAGAGGAATAGAATAGCAACTCCAATTACAGATAACACTGCTCCTAATATTTCCTTTGGCTTTATCTTTTCCTTTAACAGGAAAACAGAGAAAGGTATTATGGTTACTGGTGTAATTGATGTAATTGTAGAGGAAATACCAGCAGTGGTGTATTGCAGGGATACCAGGGATAATGTTACCCCAATAAAGGGTCCAAACAACGCACCAATGGTTATACTCTTCATTGCCTGTTTATCCTTAAAAGCTATCCGTAAATCCTGAAACTTCCTAAGAATTGATATCAGGATTGTGAACCCAACAAACCCTGCAATGATCCTTATCTGCGTTGATGCCAGTGCGTTGTAATTTCCCATGCCTATTTTGCTTACTATAAGTCCAAGTGCCTGTCCGAAAGCACCTAAGAAAGCAAAAATTAAACCTTTTTTGGAATGATTGAGCTTAAGCTTATTCTCTCCTTCTTCCTTGCCTAAAATAACAATGGCTATTCCAGAGATGGTAATTAACATGCCCAATACATTAAATAAATCCAGTCTTTCCCTAAGAAATATAAATCCAAGCAGGGCTGTCAAAGGTGGGCTTGATGCCATTATCAGCATTGAAATCCTCGTACCTACTTCAACATAGGCTTGAAAGAGAAATAAATCTCCTAAGGTAAATCCTATTAACCCCGATATGCTAAGCCAAATCCAGTTGTGTAAAGTGGCATCCAGCGGAAAAAATAGCCCTCTTGTAGCAAAGGAATAAAGTCCTACAAACAAAAAACCCAGTATCAGCCTAATATAGTTAACAGATAAAGAGCCTACCTTTTTCCCTGCACTTTCAAAGGAAATACCACTAATATTCCAGCAGATTGCTGTAGCTAGTGCTGCTAATTCTCCCAAATTTTTAAGTATCATATCTACACCGCCTCATATTATATTCTTAAGTATATATGTTGTTACAAATGCTATTGTAAACGAAAAAAGTAATGATTTCTAGTATGTAAATTATAATATTTTCACCATTGGTGTTTATAAATACAAAAAAGGTTCTGAATATAGTTTCAGAACCTTTAATAAATTCATTTTCTATTACTTGTACCTATCATAGCATACTATATCATCAAGGGCTTTTCTTGACCTTGGAGAAGGAGTCTCATCGGGATAACCTAAAGGAGTAATTGTAACTATCCTTACGCCTTCAGGTATTCCTAATATCTCTTTAGCCTTTTCTTCATCAAAGCTGCCTAGCCAGCAGGTACCCAGACCTTGTTCATAAGCTTCAAGTATCATATATGCTGTTGCTATGGACAAATCTACTGTGTACCTGTATTGCCCGCATTTCATACGGCTTTCAGTTTCAGTTCCACAGCAAACCAATATTACAGGAGCTTCATTAACAAAAGGCTGCTTTATTGCTTCATCAACAAGTTTCTTTTTAATTTCCTCATCTCTTACAACAATGAACTTCCAGTTCTGCATGTTTTTAGCTGATGGAGAAAGCCTTGCGGCCTCAAGTACTTTTTGCAGTTTTTCCTCTTCTATAGGCTTGTCCTTGTATTTTCTTATACTTCTCCTTCCTTTTATAGCAGATAAAACATCCATAATATCACCTCTTGCTATATATTTAATAAGTTATCAGTTTTATTAAGGCCCATACATAACATTATGAGTATTAATAAAATTGATAACCTCATCATTATCTTTTTCATTATTCCACTAATTAGTGTGCAATCCTGAAAAAAAGTACTAATGCCAATAAGCCATTAGTACTGGGTTTTATTTGATATACAATTTGGTTTTATCCTTATTGTCTCAAATAAATCAGTATTTCTATTGATTTGTTTCCTGTTTCCACTGCAGGTATCTCTTATAAACCCCCTTAATGGCAACAATTACTGCTTTTTGCGAAGCTCCAAAAAATCTCTTTTCTACTTTTTCCACAAGGGCATCTACGCCATCTCTTTCTATATTGTGCCCTATCATTAAGTAAGCCAGAAACTCCTTGCACAGGTCTGATATTAAAGTCACCATTACATCTTCTATTATGCCTGTTTTGGTATTTATCAGAAATCCTACCCCAACAAATTTATGGAGGTAGGTTACTGAAGTATTTTCAGGCAGTTTCGCATAAGATACAAAGTATACTGTGTCCTCTCCAAAATCACGGACCTGCCTCACCTTATTCACCTCCATGATATATCTTCTATATCAATGGATAAAAATCCTTCTTTTCTTTTAAAAATATCTCAAAAAAGGCTGCACTAAAGCGTACAGCTTTTTGCCTTTTTGCTAAGCCCAAGTATTTCTCTAGCTTCATCCGGAGTAGCTATTTCTCTGCCTAGTTCCTTGGCAATTCTAATTACTCTCTCCACCAGCATTGGTAGCCAGTATGCCTTTATCATATAAAATTGTATCCTATAGCCTTGTTCTGGTATGTCCTCCTAAAAGTATGTCCATAAACATTTGCAATAAGAAAATGCAATTTTAGATTAAAATGCAAACATTGTTTATCTCATCTTAATGGATATAATAAGCACATAAATTTATATATCAAAAATTAAGTTTCTTATTTATTCCTAGTTTTTGAATGATATATATACTATACTTGAACTAAATCTTGAATTAATATATAATAGTATCAATAAGGAACGCTTGTTCTCGATTTAAGGTTAAGGAGGTTTACTATGCTTTAAACAGAAAAAGCTTACATAGCTGGTATAATTGATGGTGAAGGCAGCATTATGCTAACAAGATCTCACAAGAATCAATATCCATCGCCTTGTGTTTCTATTTCATCTACTGATATGGAACTACTAGAATGGATTAAACATACTACAAAAATGGGGAGAATCATAAGTAAAAAGAACTATAATAAAGAACAGCATTTAGATTCTTTTACATACAGAGTAATATATAATGATGCTATTAGACTATTAGAGGAGATAGAACCTTATTTAGTCATTCACAAAAAAAATTAAGAGCTAGATTTATATTAAATAACTATAAATCAGTAACTCCTAGAAATGGAAAATATTCAGCTGAAATGCGAAAAAAAGGAACAATTCTATATTGATTTTATGAAAATATAAAAAGCCTTAACTAGATTCTAACCTAGTTAAGGCTTTATGTAATGGTGGAGGCGGTGGGAGTCGAACCCACGTCCGAAAATATTTCCACAGAAGCTTCTCCGAGTGCAGTCAGTATTTTAACATTCCCTCGGCTTAACTCCTACTGACAGGATTTAAGCCTTGGTAGCTTCATAGATTCCGTTCCTGGCTCAAAGCTTTGCCAGGCTCGGTACCCCACTATATTGACGCCCTATCCTAAAGCGTGGGCACTTTAGGTAGGACGAGCTGCTTTAATTAAGCAGCTAATGCGTAATTATCGTTTGCGTTTATTTTTAGGTGCCACTTTTAACGTTGCTTGGCGACAACGACTCGCTACTTCTGCTTCTATATCCCCGTCGAAACCAAATTCGCCCCCATGTTATTTTTGTGTAGAATTATTATAGCAAATAATATATATTATGTCAACCAACTAGACATTTTTTGGATTATCCACTGTATTTTTCTGATAGATGCTGCTTCATTCTTCTTTCAGCATCCCTTTTGGCTATATCCTGCCTCTTATCATATAGCTTCTTGCCCTTTGCTACTGCCAGTTCCATCTTGACTAATCCATTCTTTATATATATGCTTAAGGGCACAAGAGTATACCCTTTTTGCATTATAAAGGAATTAAGCTTCCTTATCTCCCTTTTGTGCAGAAGCAATTTTCTTTTTCTCAACGGGTCCACATTATATATATTCCCTTGTTCATAAGGACTAATATGCATGCCATATACGAAAGCTTCTCCATTTTCTATAGTTGCATAGCTTTCCTTGACATTTATTTTACCTTGCCTAATTGATTTTACCTCTGTGCCGGTTAAAACTAACCCTGCCTCCACAGTATCCTCAATAAAGTATTCATGTCTGGCTCTTCTATTTGTAGCAACTACTTTTACCTCTTCCTTCTTCATGCTATCACCACTTTTATTAGTCTAATGAAAAGTTTATCAGCCTTTTAGATACTTGTCAATAGTTTAAAATCCATTATGTTAACAGCAGCAAATGTATAGGGCAAACTTTCAAGTTTGCCCTGTACTGAAATAAGACAAGAGAACCGTCCCTCTGTCTTACTCTGTCTTATGGCTCAAGCATAAAGTCTATGGTTCTGTTTATAAGATCTGTATCTAATACTCTTACTTTCACTATATCCCCTAATCTGTATATCTTTTTGGTTACTTCACCTATGATATAATATTTTTCTTCATCAAATATATAGTAATCATCTATCATATTTTCAAAATGTACCAGCCCCTCGACAGTGTTTTCAAGCTGCACATACATACCATAGGGGGTTAGGGATGATACCATACCCTCGTAAACGTTTCCTATCCTTTCAGTCATATATTCTGTAATCTTTAAGTCATCAACTTCTCTTTCTGCCTCTTCAGCCATTCTTTCAGTAGCCGATGTCTGTTCTGCCACCTTTGGCAGTATGTTGTTAAGCTTTGCTATTTCTTTTGGAGTCAGCTGTCCCTTATTAAACTTCTTTATTATTCTATGGATTTGCAAGTCTGGATAACGCCTTATTGGAGAAGTGAAATGGGCATAGTATTTTGCTGCCAATCCAAAATGGATATCATGGCTGCTGCTATATCTGGCCTTTTTCAAAGACCTTAATATAATTGTGTTTATCAAAACTTCCTCCTTTTTGCCCTTTATTTCCTTGGTAATTTTCTGTAATTCCTTTGGGTGTATTTCCTGACTTCCCTTTATTAGATATCCAAAATTGCTCAGTATTTTATTCAATGCTTCTATCTTTTCTTCATCAGGCTCCTCGTGAATCCTATATAGAAATGGTACCTCCGCCCAGTACATTTCCTCTGCAACAGTTTCATTACAAACAAGCATAAACTCCTCTATTATTCTATTTGCAATTCTTCTTTCTTCCTTTACTATCTCAATAGGTTTGCCATTCTCATCCAATATTATCCTTGCTTCTGGAAAATCAAAATCAATGCTTCCCCTTCTGTCTCTCTTTTCTTTGAGTATATGGCATAGCTCTTCCATTATCTTTAAGTCCCTTACTATTTCTTCCATTCCTTTAAATGCAGTATCGTCATTGTTTTCCAGCAAATCTGATACATCATCATATATAAGCCTTGCCTTGCTGTTTATAACAGACTCTACTATTTCATGCCTTATTACATTTCCTTTATTATCAATATCCATGAAAACAGATAGAGTAAGCCTATCTTCATTTGGCTTCAGGCTGCAAATTCCATTGGATAGTTCCTCAGGCAGCATAGGTATTACCCTGTCTATCAGATATATGCTGTTTCCTCTCCTTAAAGCCTCCTTATCCAGGGCAGAGTTCTCCTTTACATAATGTGAAACATCAGCAATATGGACTCCTAGCCTGTAATTGTCTCCAATTTTCTCTATGGAAACTGCATCATCAAAGTCCTTTGCATCAGGTCCATCTATAGTAAATGTATTTAACCGTCTTAAGTCCACCCTTCTTTCTATTTCTTCCTGGCTTATGGTCTTTTCAATCTTCCTTGCTTCTTTTTTAACCTTATCAGGGAAATCTTCCGGAAGTTTAAACTGCTTAATTAATGAGAGGATATCTACTCCCTTTTCTCCAATATTCCCTAATATTTCAACAATCTTTCCTTCCGGATTTCTCCTTTTTTCAGGCCACCTGGTTATTTCCACAACAACCTTCTGGTTTGTTTTAGCCCCGTTGATATGTTCCTTTGGTATGAATATGTCATATGCAATTCTGGAGTCATCCGGTATTACGAATCCAAAGTTCTTGCTATCTTCATAGGTACCAACCAGTGTATTGTTTGCTCTGGAAAGTATCCTTATTACTTCTCCTTCATCCCTTTTACTGGAAATACCAGTATTGGTAAGCTGTACTATTACTCTGTCACCATGCATTGCTCCATTGGTTGCCTCTGCTGGTATAAATATATCTTCACGTTCCCTATCATCAGGTATAAGGAAAGCAAACCCCTTTTGATTTCCTTCAAGCTTTCCTACAATCAGATTCAATTTTGATACAAGAGCATATCTTCCATTTTTCGTCTGTATTATAATGCCCTCATTTTCCATTTCCTCAAGTATTCTATAGAACTCCCTGATTTCCGGGCCTTCAATGCCAAACTGAATAGCCAGTTCCTCTTTCAGCATTGGCTTATAAAGCTTCTCTTCCATAAAATCTATAATATTTGATTTTATCCCCATTATTTACCTCCATTCCTTATCCTTTAGTTTTTATCTAATAATTTTAACATGTATTAAGTCTATTATCTATAATGCATCTAAGCCAGTTTAAACTATATTACCTTAAATCTCTTCCATTTTTATTTTGCTCATACTTTATCACTGTAATAGATATTATTAGCTATTTATATACTTATATAACAATTATTTTGCAATAAAAAAGCCCCCCATTTGGAGAGCTTTTATTACAACATCAAATTAGAATAAACCGCCAGCACTGAATAGTCCTGCAAATACCAAACTTACTATTGTCATAAGCTTAATTAAAATGTTTAGTGAAGGTCCTGAAGTATCCTTAAATGGGTCTCCTACTGTATCTCCTACTACAGCTGATTTATGAGCCATGCTTCCCTTTCCTCCATGGTGTCCTTCCTCAATGTATTTCTTAGCATTATCCCATGCACCACCAGAGTTAGACATGAATATAGCCATCAGTACACCTGTTATTAAAGCACCTGCCTGCAGACCTCCTAGAGCTTCTGCACCTAATATAAATCCAACAGCTATAGGAACTATTACTGCCAATAATCCTGGTACTATCATTTCTCTTAAGGCAGCCTTTGTGCTTATATCAACGCAAGTAGCATATTCTGGTTTTGCTTTTCCTTCCATTATTCCTGGGATTTCCCTAAACTGTCTTCTAACTTCCTCAATCATATCGTTTGCTGCCTTACCTACTGCATCCATTGTCATGGCAGAGAACAGGAATGGCAGCATTCCACCGATAAATACTCCAACTATTACTGTTGGATTCATAAGATTGATTCCACTTAAATTAACCGCCTGAGTATAAGATGAGAATAACGCTAATGCTGTTAATGCAGCAGAGCCTATAGCAAATCCCTTACCTACAGCTGCAGTTGTATTTCCAACAGCATCAAGCTTATCAGTAATCTGTCTAACGCTTTCAGGCAGTTCACACATTTCGGCAATACCACCAGCATTATCTGAAATTGGACCGTAGGCATCTACTGCAACAGTCATACCGGTAGTGGACAGCATACCTACTGCTGCCAAAGCTATTCCATATAATCCTGCATTTACATCTATTCCATTATCACTCATGCCTGCAGCATAGAAAGCAACTAATATTCCAATACATACAACTACAATTGGTATTGCTGTAGACATCATACCAACAGATAAACCACCTATAATATTTGTGCTTGAACCAGTTTCAGATTCCTTTGCAATTTTCTTAACAGGCTTATAATCTGCTGAAGTATAGTACTCAGTAATCCTTCCTATAATCAATCCTACTACCAATCCTGAAACAATGGATATAAATGGCTTCAATGATCCAATTATCATATTGCTTAATACAAATGCTGCTATAATAGTAATTATTGAACTTGCAAGAGTTCCACTATTAAGTGCCTTTTGAGGATCTCTATCTCCTCTTACAAAGTATACTCCTAATATTGAAGCTATAATACCTACTGCTGCTAATGCAAAAGCATATTTTACTCCAGCATCCCCATAAGCTACTACTCCTAAAGTTATAGCTGAAACAATTGCTCCAACATAGGACTCAAATAAGTCAGCACCCATTCCAGCTACGTCTCCAACGTTATCTCCTACGTTATCTGCAATAACCGCAGGATTTCTTGGATCATCTTCTGGAATTCCAGCTTCAACCTTACCTACCAGGTCAGCTCCAACGTCAGCAGCCTTTGTATAAATACCTCCGCCTACACGAGCAAAAAGGGCTACTGATGAAGCTCCTAAACTAAATCCAGTAATTATGCTTGCATCTTGAAATATTAAATATAAAGCTCCTACACCTAATAATCCCAATCCAACAACGCTCATTCCCATTACAGAGCCACCTGAAAAAGCGATATTTAACGCTTTATTCATGCCTTCTTCTCTGGCAGCATTAGCAGTCCTTACATTGGCTTTAGTAGCAACAGTCATGCCGTTGTATCCTGCAAGAATTGAAAATAAAGCACCAAATACGAACGATACTGCTGTTTGCCAGTTTATAGCAAAAATTAAGATAACAAAAAGAACAATAACGAAAATTGATACTGCTTTGTACTCCCTCTTTAAAAAAGCCATTGCCCCCTGTTCTATGTAAGAAGCTATCTCTTTCATCCTATCGGTCCCTGGACTCATCTTTTCAACATAGTTAGCTTTATACATAGCAAAAACAAGGGCTAATATACCTACTATGGGAGCAGATATTAATAGTAAATCCATATAAACATACCTCCCTATTATTATATAGCTGCTAATACTAGCGCAGATATCATAAACACAATTGCTGAAATTGTGGTTATTCTATTAAGCAGATATTCTTTACCCCTTGATTTTGAACTTCCAAATACGCTATCCCTACCTCCAGATAAAACTGCTAAACCCTCTGACTTCTCTTCCTGCAACAACACTGATATAATCAGGGCTATGCTTGATATCAAAAATATTGCTGAAAATAAAGTTGTCAATCTCTACACCTCCTATATATAAATGATATTATCTATTTATTATTGCCATAAACAAGAATATTTTAACATACAAGCCTTCTAAAATCAATAAATTAATTATAGGCCAAAATATAAAGAAATAGCAAGGCTAGCCTCACTATTTCCTTATATTATAAAATGCTTCCTTTCCGCTATACTCGGAGTTTTCTCCAAGCTCATCTTCAATTCTCAGCAGTTGATTGTACTTGGCAACCCTGTCAGTTCTGGATGGTGCTCCTGTCTTAATCTGTCCTGCATTAATTGCAACAACCAAATCAGCTATGGTAGTATCCTCAGTTTCTCCGGACCTGTGGGAAACTACTGCGGTATATCCATGGGTTTTTGCCATCTCAATTGTATTTAAAGTCTCTGTAAGGGTTCCAATCTGGTTTAGCTTTATTAGCACTGAATTTGCAACTCCTAATCCAATTCCCTTCTTAAGCCTCTTAGTATTAGTTACGAACAGGTCATCTCCTACCAGCTGAACCTTGCTCCCAAGTCTTTCAGTAAGCTTCCTCCATCCATCCCAGTCTTCCTCAGATAATCCATCTTCAATGGATATAATTGGATACTTTTCTACTAATCCTTCATAATAATCAATCATCTCATCACTGGTAAGTTCTCTTCCTTCACTTTCAAGCCTGTATATATTTCTGCTTTCATCGTACAATTCTGTAGCTGCCACATCCAGAGCCAGCATTACATCTTCACCTGGTTTATACCCTGCTTTTTCAATGGCTTCCACTATTGTCTTCAACGCTTCTTCATTGCTGGTAAGGTTTGGAGCAAATCCGCCTTCATCGCCAACTGCAGTGTTTAATCCCTTTCCTTTTAATACAGATTTCAGGCTATGGAATATTTCTGTTCCCATCCTTAATGCTTCTCTAAAGTTAGGAGCTCCAACAGGCATAATCATAAACTCCTGTATATCTACATTATTATCTGCATGCTTTCCTCCATTTAATATGTTCATCATTGGAACAGGAAGCACCTTTCCATTAACTCCTCCAATGTACTTGTAAAGAGGCAGCCCTAATTCATTTGCTGCTGCTTTTGCCACAGCCAATGATACTCCCAGTATAGCATTGGCACCTAATTTGCCCTTGTTCTCTGTCCCATCCAGTTCTATCAGCAGTTTATCAATTCCAACCTGATCAAATACATCAAGTCCAATTATTTCTTCTGCAATAATATTGTTTACGTTGTCTACAGCATTTAGGACGCCCTTTCCTAAATATCTTTTTTTGTCTCCATCTCTTAGCTCAACTGCCTCAAAAGCTCCCGTACTAGCACCTGATGGTACTATTGCCCTTCCATGAGCATCCATTTCAGTCCATACTTCAACTTCAACTGTTGGATTTCCTCTCGAATCCAATACTTCCCTTGCATATACGTCTGTAATTAAGCTCATTTTACTTCCTCCTTTTTCTTGAGTTTCTTCACTGATTCAGAATAACACCTTGTCAGCACCTGCATATCAGACTTTCTCCTGTCATCTCCTTAGGCTTTTCAAGTCCCATTATATCAAGTATAGTTGGGGCTAAATCTGCCAATATACCTTCCTTTAGCTTAACATCTCCTACTCCTACAGCTATCAATGGGACCATATTTGTTGTATGGGAAGTAACCGGGCTGTTATCCCTTTCATCAATTAGCATTTCTGCATTTCCATGGTCCGCAGTTATCAATGCCTTTCCGCCTTTTTCAAGTAATAGGTCAATTATCTCTCCCAAGCACTTATCTACCGTTTCTACAGCTTTAATAGCAGCATCCACCTTACCGGTATGCCCAACCATATCCGGATTGGCAAAGTTCAGTATAATTAAATCGTACTTATCCATATTCAACCTGTTCAGTACCTCATCCTTAACTTCAATGGCACTCATTTCAGGCTTTAAATCATAGGTAGCCACCTTAGGTGAAGGAATTAAAACCCTGTCCTCATTTTCAAAGGGCTTTTCCCTTCCTCCGTTGAAGAAGAAGGTAACGTGAGCATACTTTTCTGTTTCGGCAATTCTAAGCTGGCTTAAACCCAATTTGCTGATATATTCTCCCAATGTATTTTCAGGCATTTCAGTCTTAAATGCAACATGAACATTTTCAATAGTCTTATCGTATTCAGTCATAGTAACAAAATAGGTATCTACTTCTTTTTCTCTGACAAATCCATTAAAATCCTTATCTACTATAGCCCTTGTTATCTGTCTTGCCCTATCAGGCCTGAAATTGAAAAATATTATGGAATCACCACTGTCTATTGTTGCAACAGGACGCCCATTTTCTGTTATCACCGTTGGTACAATGAACTCATCATTTATACCTTCATTATATGATTTTTTTACAGCATCAATGGGAGAACTGTTTAATATGCCTTCTCCCTGCACCATAGCCTTATATGCTAATTCTGTCCTGTCCCATCTCCTATCCCTATCCATTGCATAGTATCTGCCTGAAACAGTGGCAATCCTTCCTATACCAATTTCAGCTATCTTATCCTGTAATTCCAATAAGTGTGCCTTCCCAATAGTTGGCGGTACATCTCTTCCATCCAAAAAAGCATGTATATATACTTCTTTAAAGTTTTCCTTACTGCATAGCTTAAGCAATGCATATAGATGGGTATTATGGCTGTGAACTCCACCATCAGATACCAATCCCATTATGTGGAGCTTTGAATTATTCTCCCTTGCATTTCTAATGGCATTCAGGAACTCTTCCTTTTTAAAGAAATCTCCATCCTCAATGGATTTGGTAATTTTAGTCAATTCCTGATATACAATCCTGCCTGAGCCAATATTTAAATGCCCTACTTCAGAATTTCCCATCTGCCCTTCAGGCAATCCTACAGCTAATCCGCTTGCTTTCAGCCTGGTATTGGGATATTCCCTCATCAGCCTGTCAAAATTTGGGGTTCTGGCTAAATAAATGGCATTGCCTTCATAGCTCTTTCCAATGCCCCAGCCATCTAGTACTATTAACATTACTGGATTTTTCTTCATATCATTTCCTCCATCAATAGTTTACAATATCAATAAAGTCTTCAGCTATTAAACTGGCTCCACCAACTAGCACTCCATCTATTTCCTCTTTTTCCATTAGCTCTTTAATGTTACTGGGTTTAACGCTTCCTCCATACTGGATTCTTATAATACTCCTGGTTTCCTCATCATACATATTTCCTATTACATTTCTTATGAAGCCGCACATTTTATTTGCTTCTTCACTTGTTGCAGTTTTTCCTGTACCTATGGCCCATATAGGCTCATAAGCAATAACGATATCCTTTATATATATTTTATCTATACCTTTAAAGGCTTTTATGATCTGATTCTTTACTATGTCCTCCTGAATATTCTCTTCCCTTTCCTTCAAAGTTTCTCCAATGCATACTATAGGTTTTATATTATGCTTTAATGCTGATTTAATCTTCATATTTACAGTTTCATCGGTTTCGTTAAAATACTGCCTTCTTTCCGAATGGCCTATTATACAATAGTCAACACCTATTTCCTTCAACATCAGCGGGGATATTTCTCCTGTGAAGGCTCCCTTATCTTCCCAGTGCATGTTTTGCGCAGCTAATTTGATACTAGTACCTTCTAAGTGCTTTTTTATTTCATAAAGGCTGGTAAAAGGAACTGCCACTACTACTTCAACCATATTATTTAGATTTCTGCTCTTTATCTTTTCTACTAAATCTATAGACTCAGATATAGTGTTGTTCATCTTCCAGTTTCCTGCTATTATTGGAATACGCATTTAATCACCTCTTATTTATCATCAATGGCAGCAATTCCGGGCAATATCTTTCCTTCCAGGAACTCTAAGGAAGCTCCTCCTCCAGTTGATATATGGGTCATATTATTGGAATATCCTGCCTTTTCCACTGCAGAAGCGCTGTCTCCTCCACCTACAATGGTTATGGCATCTGCTTCTGCCATTGCCTTAGCTATTGCATCTGTACCTTTTTTGAAATTCTCCATTTCAAATACTCCCATAGGCCCATTCCATATTATGGTCTTGGACTTTTTAATCTCCTCTGCAAAGGCTTTGATGCTTTCTTCTCCTATGTCCATTCCCATCATATCTTCAGGTATTTTATCTATGGTTACAGTCTTAAATTCGGAATCATTTCTAAATTCAGAAGCAACAACTATATCTACAGGCAACAATAGTTTAACGCCCTTTCCCTCAGCTTTTTTCATTAATTCTCTAGCCAGTTCCAGTTTATCCTCTTCTACAATACTTGTACCAATTTCATAATTCTGAGCTTTAAAGAATGTATAAGCCATTCCACCGCCGATTATTATTGTATCTACTTTATCCAGCAGATTATCTATTACACCAATCTTGTCAGAAACCTTGGCTCCACCTAAGATAGCCAAAAATGGCCTTTCTGGACTCTCTAGGGCATTGCCCATTACGGTAATCTCTTTTTCTACCAGGAATCCTACAGCTGAAGGCAATAAATTTGCAACTCCCACATTTGATGCATGGGCTCTATGGCAGGTTCCAAAGGCATCATTTACATATAAGTCGCCTAAGGAAGCTAGTTCTCTTGCAAAGTCCTCTCCGTTTTTGGTTTCTTCCTTTCTAAATCTGGTGTTTTCTAGTAAAACTACATCTCCTTCCTTCATATTTGAAACTATTTCCCTTACATTGTCACTTACTACCCTATCATCCTTAGCAAATATTACTTCCCTGTTTAACAGCTCTGACAGCCTTTTTGCCACAGGTTCCAGGCTAAACTTGGGACTTGGTTCACCCTTTGGCCTTCCTAAGTGTGACATCAATATTACCTTTGCATTGTTTTCAATGAGGTAATTAATAGTAGGAAGTGAACTTCTTATTCTTCTATCGTCTGTAATATTTAAGCTTTCGTCCATAGGTACATTGAAATCACATCTTACCAGCACTCTTTTTCCCTTTACATTCAGATCCTTAATAGTCTTCTTGTTTAGCATATAATCACCCCTTGGAAACTAATATCATTTGCAAAAACGGGATGGCATGGAAACCATCCCTGCCATTCTATTGATAACCTATATAAGCTTATTTTTTTGCTACTAATTTTACCAGGTCAACAACTCTGCATGAATAACCCCATTCATTGTCATACCATGCTACTACTTTTACCATATTGTCTATAACCATAGTCAATAGCCCGTCAACTATTGAAGAACGTGGGTCCCCCTTGTAGTCCATTGATACCAGTGGTTCTTCTGAATATCCCAGTATTCCCTTCAATTCTCCTTCACTTGCTTCCTTAAGTGCTGCATTTACCTCTTCAACAGTTGTCTTCTTTTCTACTTCAAATACTACGTCCACTATTGAAACAGTAGGTGTTGGAACCCTCATTGCAAATCCATTTATCTTTCCTTTTAATTCTGGTATTACCAATGCTGCTGCCTTTGCAGCTCCTGTTGTAGTTGGGATAATTGATTCTGCTGCTGCTCTGGCACGTCTTAAATCCTTATGCCTTTTATCCAATATCTGCTGGTCATTGGTATAGGAGTGTACAGTAGTCATCATTGCAGTTTTTACCCCAAATTTTTCTACTATAACCTTTGCCACTGGTGCAAGGCAGTTTGTTGTACAGGATGCATTTGAAATTATGTGATGCTTTTCAGGGTCATAATCCTTGTCATTAACTCCCATTACTATGGTTATGTCTTCGTTCTTACCTGGTGCAGTAAGTATTACCTTTTTAGCTCCTGCATTGATGTGCTTCATTAGCCCATCTCTATCTCTGAAAGCTCCTGTAGAATCGATAACAATGTCTACTCCCAATTCCTTCCATGGGATTTCTGCAGGATCTCTGTGGGCTACAACCTTAATCTTCTTTCCATTGATAACAAGGCCGTTCTCTGCTACTTCTACAGTTCCCTTGAATTTCCCATATAGTGAGTCATATTTAAATAGATGTGCCAATGTATTTAAATCTCCTGATGCATTTAATGCAACTAAGTCAAAATCCCCTGTGTGGTTTTCTTCAAAATAGATTCTCAATACGTCTCTTCCTATTCTTCCAAATCCGCTTAATCCAACTTTCATGCTCATTAGAATTCCTCCTTTATTTATATTTAAAAGCTACTTAGTAGCTTTATTGACAATTTTAATAATTCTATTTGCTGCTGCCTCATCTGTAATAATGGTCATGTCCTTTCTTAAAGAAGAAACAGCCATAATGGCCTCTGCTTTTCTCTCTCCACCTGCCACTCCAATGACTAATGGTATTTTTCTAAAGGATTCAAGAGTTATGCCTACAGTTAATGTATTCCAAACCTCAGAGCCATTGATATCAAAATAATGGCCAAAGGCTTCCCCTACTGCTTCCCTTCTATTTAAAAGCTCTATCTGCTCCTTGGAAAGATGCCTTCTACCAGCCATTACATCTGCCCTTCCTATGCCAAATACAAGCATGTTCATCTTATCTAGAAGCTCTATTACTTCCTTAATATCTTGCAGCTCCAAAAGGGCATTTAATGTATTCTGGTCAATATTATCAGGGACATGAAGGAGTTTATAGTTAGCATCCAGCTTTTTGGCTATCCTGGCTGCAATGCTATTGGACTGGGTTTCCATATCCTTTCCTAATCCGCCTCTTGCAGGAATAACCTGTACATTTTCAGATACCTTGCCTGGTGGCATTTCTTCAGCAACTCTAGCCATGGTAGTTCCACCTGTAACTCCTAATATGAAATTGTCCTTAATCAGATTTCGCATGTATACAGAAGTAGTTTTTCCCATATCCTTCAGTACCAATTCATTTTCATCAGCATTTCCCGGTACTATTATTACATTTTTAACATTTAATATCTCCTTCAAAGCCTTCTCCAATTCAGAAATACCTCTTAATTCCCTTACAACATCATCCAGACTGTCAATAAGATTTTTCCCTTCTTCAGTAACATACATACCCATTGTTCCAATAGTTATTAAACCTTGTTCCTTTAAAATGTTAACTTCAGTTCGAATTGTCCGTTCTCCCATATTTAATTTAACGGCAAGTCCTCTTCTCCCAATAGGCTCATTATATAAAATATTTCTCAGAATATTGTATCTCAACTCTAATATATCGATAATTTCAGGAACTATTTTCTTCTCCAGTTCTATTAGATTCATATACAACACCTCTTGTAGTGTATAACTTATAGTATGTAAAATTAGACAATAATTATTATTTGGGTCGTGTAATGTCCCTCGTGTTTGTTTTTCGTCCCGGTTTGTATAAAAAATATATGCCATATCCTGACAGTAATATTATAAACTATATGCTTATTAATTTCAAGGAAAAATATAAAAGCTCCATATTATTATATAGAGCTTTACTTAACTTCGATTATACTATCATACATTCTCATCTTTATATTATCTATATGTTTTTGCATATACTCCTTTGCTTTATATTCATCCTGAATTATAATGCATTCAAATATCATATTGTGCTCATCAATTACACAATCTAAGAATGCCTCCATCGTAGAAGCATTTAAAAATCTTCGGGAATTCATTAAAACATTAGATAATAGCCTCTCTAAATATTCATTTTTACTAATGCTGGCTATATATCTATGAAAATCATAGTCTATGTCAAGAAAGGCCTTTTTGTTTTTGAATTTACCTTTAAAGGTTTCTTCCTGCTTATATAGTATGAATTTTAAATTTTCTATATCCTCTTCAGTTCTCATCCTGGCTGCCAGTTGTACAGAAAGACCTTCCAACAGCTCTCTAACACTCATTAAATCCAGAACTTGTTTCTCTGTTATTTCGGTGACATAAGTCCCTTTGCCCGGTATAACCTTAATAAGACCATCATATTGAAGATTGTTTAGGGCTGTCCTAATTGGCGTCCTGGAAACACCCAACATACTTGATAACTCCTCTTCAGTTATTAGCTGTCCTGGCTTTAGTTCCAAATCTATTATTGCATTTTTTAAAGCAATATAGGTTCTGTCTGCTAGAGTCCCCTTTAACTTCACATCTGGTAATTTCATTTTAATATCCTTTCTATATTTTTCTAATCTATATGGTACATAGTTTTTTATACTTTGTCAAGATAAGGAAATAAGCTAGATTTAGTATCCAGCTTATTCCCCAAAAACTTATTTATTAACCCTGTTTTCAGGTTCCATACCACTAAGCACCCTAATTACCTCTTCACAGGCTCTCCTTCTCATCTCCAGATATGAATCCTTAGTGAAAAATGCTGCATGAGGAGTTATAATTAAATTATCTAGAGTAAAAAGTTTATTATCAGGTGGTAATGGCTCAGTTTCTGTAACATCTAAAGCTGCTCCTGCAATTATTTTATTCTTCAATGCTTCATACAGGTCATCTTCTTTGATAAGAGGTCCCCTTCCTGTATTTACAATGTAAGCTGTGTTTTTCATCTTTTTAAACACATCCATGTTGAACATATGCTTTGTCTCTGGAGTCAGCGGAGTATTAACTGATATTATATCTGATTCCCTAATAAGGGTATCAAAATCAACAAGCTCTACTCCCATTTTTTCAGGAATCTTGGGATCTATATATGGGTCTGATGTTATTATCCTAAATCCAAAAGGCTTTGCTTTTTTAGCAACTAGTCTTGCAATTTTCCCAAATCCTGTTATTCCTAAAGTCTGAGTTGAGGATCTCCTCATTTCCGGAAAGCCATTTATTTTATAAATGCTTTGAATATCCCATATTCCTTCTCTGGTATGCTTATCATAAGTATTTATGTGTCTCAATAAATTCAATATCAGTGCTACAGTAAATTCTGAAACTTCTTCTATACAGTAATCAGGTATATTGCATACTGCTATATCCTTTTCTTTTGCTCTTTGAATATCTATTGTATCATACCCAATTCCCTGCCTTACAATTACCTTGCAATTATTTAAAGAGTCAATCATCTCTTTAGTAATCTTTTTATCAGCTGTAATAATTGCATCTGCATCTACTATCTCCTTAAGAAATGTTTCCTGGTCATCATTAGGAACAAATACCAGTTGAAGTCCTGCACCTTCAATAAATCCCCTTTCATATGCAGGGTCCTCTACTATTACACTGCTTAATACAACCTTTTTACCCATAATGTCCCCCCTATTTGTCCAGCAATTTAGTTATAACTAAATCCAATAATTGTGGTGTCCTGTAGAACAAGTCATCCTTGTTTACTCTTTCTGTATACTTATGTAGGTCTTTCCCCCATGGCCCTACGTTTAACACAGGCATGGATATTTCCTTTATAATTTCCAATGGAATATAGTATATATCTCCCCACATAAGCATGTTTTCTTCTATATAATCAATATCATCCTTGCTTGAAACCAGCATGGCATAGCTTAAATCAGATATTCCAGTAAAGTAGTTTTCAACCTTATAGTCTTCATTGAAATTATTTTTTGCATAGGATTTAATATCCTCAATTACTGCCTCAATCTCCTTTGCCCTCTCACCTAGCATTAGATTATTCGTACTTGGATAATATGGAGGTGTTAAAGCAATTATTACCATTGGTGATTTATCCTTTATATATTCAAGGGTTTTTTCAATAATCATGTTTGCTGATTCTATAATTGTAACTTCATTTCTGTTAAATCTCTCTTTTACTTCATCCATCAAATCCTTAAAGGCCTTTTTGAATTCCTCTCCTGAATCAGCAACTGCTTCATTATACAATTCAGAGTAGAACTTAACTTTAGGCTCCCATGGCAATGGCTCAAATTCTATTCCTGCAATTTCGGTATATGCTTTATAGTGTCTATTCATATCATCAATTACCTTTTTAAATGATTCTATGGAGATTTCCTTAAGCTCTTCCATAATGGATCTTGGTGACCTGGCTAAAGGCAATATGCTCATATATCCGCAGGTGGCAATTGGCAATGATACATCATATACCATCTTCCTGTCCTTGTGGTACAGCCAGGTAGGTGCTGGATTTGTTGTTGTTCCTACCTTCTCTATGAAGTTAGGATTTAATTCAGTCCTTCTGATTATTTCTGACAGCAGATTAATTGGATTTAATCCTGAATACACCTGTCCTACATGAGCCAGCTTCCCGCGTACATAGAATACAGGCATGATTTTACCTATGGAGCCGTCATATATGGTTGGGCGCAAGTCTTTTTCCCTTTCATGAGGCTCTGAATTAAGCATTAGCTTAAATTCAAGACCATATTTCTCCTTGAGGGATTTCAAAAGGACACAAGCTCCCCTCATTCCAGCTGATAGGTTTTCTTCATCCGGTACTGCTATTAAAACAATGTTTCCCTTAAAGTTTGGATCTTTGCTGTATTCCTCAATTAGTGAAAGCTGTATTGAGCCTCCGCCCTTCATATCGCTAACTCCACGTCCAAATAGCCATTTATCGCTGAATAGATCTTCCTTTGCCTCATCTGAAAGCTCCATTTTGCCTTCCTTAAATGCTTCCATAAGCTCATAGGGGCTTCGGGATAATGGCTCCAGTAATCCATAATCCTTTGTTTCTACAGTATCATAATGGTGAATGAAAACTATGGTATCGTTTCCTTGTCCCTTTAATAGGCACCATGGAACCTTCCTGTACAGGTAGTCACCAGGTATATCAAACAATCCGCGTTTATCAGGATTATTTCTAAAGTACTCTACCTTGTTGAACCATTCTTCATAAAATTTCTCAACATTTCTTTCTTCCTTGGAATTTGTATCAGTTCTTGTACCTACATACTTCAGTATATTTTCCTCTATTATATTTTTCATGATGTCCTTGTCAAATTTCATATTACCCCTTCTTTCTAATATTATAGCTTTTCTAAGGCAATCTTAATCTTCTCACATGCTTCAACTACATCCTCATAGGAGCAGCAATAAGCAAGCCTTATATGTCCTTTTCCATATTCCCCAAAGGAAGTGCCTGGAACTCCAACTACTCCAGCCTCTTCCATAAGGTAATTGCAGAATTCCCTTTCATCCATCCCAAAGGCTGTTATATCTGGAAATGCATAGAATGCTCCCTTTGGCTTGACTATTTTTAAACCATCTATTTTGGTGAAAGCCTCATATAGATAGTCTCCCCTTCTCTTAAATTCTTTAACCATATCTTCTATAAAACTATCACCATTATTGAAAGCTTCTACTGCTCCCCATTGAGCAAAGGCTGTAGCGCAAGTGGAGAAATTCTGATGAACCTTATTAATATATTTTATAGCATTTGCTGGCCCTAGTACATACCCAATTCTCCATCCAGTCATCGAAAACTGCTTAGAAGTTGATTTGACTACTAATGTTCTATCCCTCATATCATCTAAGGTTGAAATGGAAACATGCTCCTCGCCATATATGAACTCATCATAGCATTCATCAGATATTACAATTAAATCTCTTTCTTTAGCCAGATTTGCAATTTTCTCCAGGTTGTCCCTGTCCAATACATACCCTGCAGGGTTATTAGGAGTATTTATAAGAAGCATTGTAGTATTTTGAGTTATTCTCTTCTCTATTTCTTCAACATTTAATTGCCAGTTGTCTTCCATCCTTACTGGCACTTCTACCAGCTTAACTCCTGCAATTAGTGCCTGCTCCCTATATGCTGAAAAGAAAGGACTTGGAACAATTATCTCCTCTCCGGGATTCATCATAGTCAGCATTATAACCCCTATTGCCTCAGCTGCTCCACTCATAACGCTTATTTCTGTCTCATAATCATATTCCAAACCAAAACGCCTTTTTTCCTTATTGCAAATGGCTTTTCTCAAAGGTTCGATACCATTTACATCTGTATAATGAACCTGTCCACGGTCTAAGGCTTCTTTTACGGCTTCCTTTGCAAAATCTGGCGAATCATAATCTGGTCTTCCAATTTCCATATGTATTATTCTTTTACCTTGAGCCTCCAGTTTATTAGCCTTTGTAAATATTTCATATAATCCTCCAAAGGGCATGGCTTCTAAACGTTTATTACAAGATTTCATAATTTTTCCTCCTCAATCTGATTCTTATAATAACATCAATGACAGCTGTGGTATATATGTTACTAATAGCAATACAGAAACCAAAACACCAATTAATGGCCAAATATATCTGATTATTCTATCCATAGAAACTCTTCCAACTGCAGAGCCTATGAACAGGTTAGCACCATATGGAGGTGTTACGAATCCTATTGCCAGGTTTATTGTCATGAAGATTCCAAAGTGAACCGGGTTTACACCTAATGCCTTTACAACTGGTAAGAATATTGGTGCCAATATTGTACAGCTTGAAATATTGTCGATAAACATACCAACTATTAATAGGAAAAGGTTTATCAATAACAGAATTACAATTTTACTATTTGAGAAACCAAGTAGTGCATTTGCAACTTTAACAGGAACCTGTTCCATAGTAAGCAATGTACCGAAACCTGAGGATAATCCTATCATAAAGGAAGTTGCACCAGCTATTACTACAGTATCTTTCAAGCAATCAAAAAGTTCCTTTTTATGAATTTCCTTGTACACAAAAGTACCGATAATCCAAGTATAGACACATGAAATTGCTGCTGCTTCCGTTGGAGTAAATATACCGCTGTATATACCTCCAAGTATGATGGCTGGACTTAATAATGCAAAGAAAGCATCTATAAATGCTTTTAAAACACCTTTAAAATCAGGTCTTTCACCGCTGCCAGTCCACCCTTTTTTCTTTGCAATATAATAGTTTATAATCATTAAGGCTATTCCCATTATTATACCTGGAATTATACCAGCAATAAATAGGTCCCCAATTGATGTGCTGGTAACAACACCATATACTACAAAAGGTATTGATGGTGGTATGATTACACCTATTGTTCCAGCAGCAGAGGTAAGTGCTGCAGCATATCCCTTGTCATAGCCTTTTTCTTCCATGGCAGGAATCATAAAGGAACCAATGGAGGATACTGTAGCTGGTCCAGAGCCTGAAATTGCTGCAAAGAACATACTGGTTAATGTAGTTACCATTCCAAGGCCGCCTGTCACGAATCCTATTAATTTATCAGCTAAATTCAGCAATCTCTTTGATATTCCGCCATATCTCATAAAATTGCCTGCAAGTATAAAAAATGGAATTGCCATCAGAGTAAATGAATCCAACGCTGTAAAGGCTGTTTGAGCAATCATAAGTGGATTAATGTTGGTAGCAAACAAAACTGTAATCAATGTTGCCAGCCCTAAAGCTATTCCAATTGGTATACTAAGCGTAACAAATATGGCCAGTAATACAAACAAAAGTATTATCATATATTAACCCTCCAGATTCTCTAATTTTTTATCTCTAATTCTTTATTCTCAAATTTTCTAACCAGTTTATATAATTTTTGAATTAGCCTTATTGCCATTAATGCACAACCTACTGTAACAGAAGCATAGGCATATCCCATTGGTAATCTCATGGCGGCAGATAGCTGTCCTCTTGTAAACAGTATATTAACTAATTGTCCTGATTTAATAGCTAAAAATACAGCAAACACAGTCCATAATACTATTACAATCATTTCAATTATAGCTTGTCCTTTTTGTGACAGGCTATCTCTGAAGGAAGTAATTCTCAAATGAGCATCCTCTTTAACTGCTATAGATGCACCTAGCCAAATCTGATACAACATGACGTATCTTGTAAACTCTTCTGCCCATATAAGAGAATATTTAAAGAAGGATCTTAAGACTACCTGCAATGTAACTATAAATACCATTACAACTAGAGTTGTAATTAAAAAATAGGTTTCAAAGTTCTTATCCAACCATTTTAGTATTTTCAATAGTTTCCCCTCCCAGTTTAATCATTATATTTCATTGCTAATTTAATCAGGTCTTCTCCCAACATATCCTTATACTGTTCATAAACAGACTGTGCCATTTGAATGAACTTATCCTTTTGCTCTGGTGTTAATTCATTTACCTCCATTCCATTAGCCTTAAGTTCTTCAAGGAATTGGGATTCCATTTCCTGAGTAAGTTTTCTTTCATACTCTACCATATCTCTACCGCATTCATACACCAAATCCCTTAGGTCTTCAGGTAGATTGTCCATAAACTCTTTATTGATTAAAACACTGCCTGATGCAAAGAAATGTCCTGTTAGGGATAGATATTTCTGCACTTCATAAAATCTTGAAGAGCTGATAATCTGGAGTGGATTTTCCTGAGCATCTATAGTATTCTGCTGTAGCGCTGTAAATAGTTCTGAGAAACTTATTGGTGTTGGATTTGCTCCCCAAGCCCTAAAGGAAGCCATATGGATTGGATTTTCCATGGTTCTTATAGAAATCCCCTTTAAATCTTCTGGGCTGGTAATAGGTCTTACATTGTTTGTAATATGCCTGTATCCTGTTTCCCCAAATCCCAAATTCACTAGATTGTGTTTTTCGAGAAGTTTATTCAATTCAGTACCTAGCTCATTATCAAGTGCCTGATATGCAGATTCACGAGTTTTAAATATAAAAGGCAAGTCACCAACCATAAACTTTGGTTCAAATCCTGCCAATACTGCAGTACCAGGGAAAGTGGCTGTTATTGAACCGATACTGACAGCTTCTACAGCTTGCCTGTCTCCGCCTAATTGACTGTTGGGATAAACTTGTACATCAAATTGACCATTGGACCTTTCTTCTAATATCTCTTCAAAATAAACGCAGGATAGATGAATAGGTGATGTTTCATTGGCAACATGTGATAGTCTGATAACTATTGGACCTGATGAAGTAGGATGAGTTTTGTTGTAATACTCCTTATAAAAAATACCTGAAGTCAAAAGAACGATAACCAATACTAAAATAGGAAACAAATTGCTTTTCTTCATTAACAAATCCTCCTTATTATTCTAATGAATAATGAATGTTGATCAAATCTCTATATAATGCCTTCAAAAAATTACATGCCCTCCTTTCTTTGATAACGTATTCCTGTATACATGTATTTTTGTATACATTTATTCTATTACTAATTTTTTGTTTTGTCAATATATTTTAAATTTTCTCAATTTAGTTACTTTATTAACAAACTTATGCTACTTCTTATAATAGAATAAGCTCTGTATTTGAAATACAGAGCTTATTCTTATACTTACAAATCTTTTCGTTCTAATGTTTTACATTCTTTTTTGTATATATCATTTCCTTTATTTTGCTCATTTTCTATTTACAATGCTAAAATAACCTGATAATTATTTATCATTCACATCAGGCAGATAATATACTGCAAAATGAATAACAATAAAAAAGACCATTTTACATGGTCTTTCTGATAATAATAGAACTATAATTCCAATATTACCTAATATCTCTTTCTCATTGAAGATGGCGGGATGTTCATTTCATCCCTATACTTGGCAACAGTTCTTCTTGAAATGCTAATTCCCCTGTCCTTTAATAAATCTGATATCTTCTGGTCACTTAATGGTTTCTTGGGATTTTCTCCATCTACAATTTCCTTAATCATAGCCTTTATGCTTGTAGATGATATGTCGCTTCCTTCATTGGTAGAAAGGCCGCTGCAGAAAAAATATTTAAGCTCATACAATCCTCTCGGGGTCTGTACATATTTACCATTGGTGGCTCTGCTAACTGTTGATTCATGCATGTTGATATCCTCTGCAATTTCCTTGAGTGTTAATGGTTTAAGGGCTTTTTCACCAAACTCAAAGAATTCCTTCTGATGCTTTATAATGGATTTGACTACGTTGTATATGGTCATCCTTCTCTGCTCAATGCTTCTTATGAGCCACATGGCTGATGCCAGTTTTTCCTTGAGAAATTCAGCTGCTTCCAAATCGTTTTCCTTTCTTATCATCTCTCTATAGAATTTATTTATATTCAGCCTTGGAGCAGTTATGTCATTTAAATTTACTATATATTCCCCATCAACATAGTCTACTATTACATCTGGAATAATGTATCTTACACTTCCTAGGCTATCCCCATAGCATCTTCCAGGTTTAGGTTCCAATGTCTTAATATAATCATATATCTCCTGAACTTCCATTTCATCTATACCTAAATCGTTGGCAATCTTTGAAAGTCTGTTATATGCCAGTTCATCCAGATATTTATTTATAACAATTTCTACATTGGGATTCACTGACTTGTCTTCTCGAATCTGAATTAGAAGACATTCCTTAAGGTTTCTTGCACCTACTCCAGGAGGGTCAAAAGTCTGTATAATACTTAAAACGTTTTCAATTCTTTTAGGATTCATCCCTGTTTCTTCTGACAGCTGTTCCACGGAAGCCATTAAGTACCCATTGTCATCAATATTTTCTATAATCATCCTGCCAATCATAAGGTCAACAGGGTTTAACTTCAGTACATTTAACTGAAACAACAAATAATCCTTAAGTGAAGATGAAACGCTGACAAAATTCTCATAGTTATATTCCTTTTCGTTCTTGTCCACTGGTGGCTTGTAACTTATATCATCATATTTTTCAATAAAATCCTTCCAGTCTATTTCATCCTTCTCCTGATGATAGTCATCTATGTTCTCATATTCCATTTCTATATTAACAGGTTCCAGCATTGGATTTTCTTCGATTTCCCTTTTTAAATACTCATTTAATTCCTGACAGTTGAATTGCAGCAATTGTATGGCTTGTCTTAGTTCGGGTGTCATTACTAATTTCTGTACCTGCTCCAGAGCTAGGTTATATCCTAATTTCATTGAGCTCACTCCCAAAATTTCAAATTGTTATATGCAATTCTAGTACATATCTATTTAGGTTATAATAGTATTATACCAAAAATATGAATAAAGTTCAAAAACCAATAAAAAAACTTTTAGCCTCCAAAGAGACTAAAAGTTTCATGTCTTAGTATTTATCTCGAAGACTTATCATATGGAATTCCTTCAGCTTTAGGAGCTCTTGATTTCTTGGAAGTAAATGCAAGGACTACCATTGTGGCAACATATGGCAACATCTTATAATAAGTCTGATTAATTCCCAGATTATATAAGAATGGTATCAGGGAAATTGAATAAGCCAAGGTTCTTAAAAAAGCAAAGAATAATGATGCCAGAAATATCTTTCCCGGCCTCCATTGTCCAAATATCATTACTGCTAAAGCTAAAAATCCAAATCCAGCTACACCTGTGTGGCCATTTACATTTCCATCCATAACCCCGACAGAGTAGAAAAATCCTCCAATACCTCCAAGAATACCTGAAATAGTTACTCCTGCATATCTCATTTTATATACATTGATACCTACAGAATCAGCAGCATGTGGATGCTCCCCACAGGCACGAAGCCTTAATCCGAATTTCGTTTTATAGAATACAACAGTAGATATTATAAGGAAAAGTATTCCTATCATAACTGTCAGGTATGTTTTCTGGAAAAACATTCTTCCTATTACAGGAATATCGCCTAATACAGGTATCTTCTGAATATATAAGTTGACAGCTGTTGTGACTCCATCACTGTTAAAGTACATCTTTGAAAACAGCAGTATAACTGCCGGTATTAACATGTTGAGTGAAGTTCCGGTAATAACCTGATTTGCTTTCATGTTAACTGCTGCAAATGAAAGAAGCAGAGAATAAATTACACCTGCTACTGCTGCAACTAACATTGCCAACAGCAAAATTGTCTGAGGGTTCAATCCCAAGTCCTGTACAAAATAGACAAATAAAGCTCCAAAGTAAGCCCCAAAAAGCATTATTCCTTCAAGGGCTATATTTACTACACCACTTGTTTCACTAAACATACCGCCTAGTGCAACAAGAAGCAGCGGAATGGCTACAGGAAGCGTATTTTGAATCAGATAATATACTATTTCCATTATTCCGCCTCCTTTATTTCATTATCCATATTGTCATCAAAATCCTTTTTTCCTTTACCAAAGTGCCTTTTGATAAAGCCTATAAATGCTGAGTTCATTATCATGGAAAATGCAGAGAAATATATTATAACAGCTATAACAACATCTATTATTTCAGGCTTATATCCTACAAGGCTTGCCAAAGTACCTCCACGCTGTATATGAGAGATAAACACAGCTGAAAAAATAGTTCCTATTGGATGAGCGTTTCCTAAAAGAGCAACGGCTATACCATTGAAACCGTTAGCAGCTATTATATTTATAGGCTCATAGGTCATACTGCTACCTGCTATGGCAGATGGGGCAAGTATAGCAAAGGCTCCTCCAAGGCCTGAAAGTCCGCCTGCAATTGCCATGGTGATAATAATATTTCTCTTGCCTTTCATTCCTGCATATTCACTGGCAAATCTATTGTATCCAGTAGCTTTCAGCTCATAACCAAAAATGGTTTTTTGAAGCACTATATATAGGATTATTCCTATTATTATTGCCAGAATAATTCCAAGGTTCACATTGGAGTTTGGAATACCCAATGATGGTATCTGCACTTCTGCCGGCAAATATCTGGTTCTGGTCTTGTCAGACACATACATTACCGAATTGCCTTGTATAAGCATATCTACCAGATACATTCCAATATAGTTAAACATTATCGATGTAATAACTTCGTTTACATTTAGCAGGGCTTTGAAAAGTCCTGGTATTATTCCCCACAGCATTCCTCCTATAAATCCTGCTATACATGCTACAATCCAGTGAATGCTATCGGGCAAATCCCACATAAAGCCTACATATAGTGCAAAGAACATTCCCATGGTATACTGACCGGATGCTCCTATATTGAATAACCCCATTTTAAATGCAAATCCAACGGACAAACCGGTCATCAGTATTGGTGTGGCAAAATAGAAAACATCACCAATACGCTTAAAACCTCCTAATACAATAAGCCTGAAACCTGTTAAAGCATTAGCTGGTGCTGCAACCAGCATTACTATAAATCCAAATATTAACCCCAGAAATATAGCCAAAAGCGCTGATAAAAACGAGGAAAATACACTGTTATCTGTAATATCCTTTAAATTAAATTTGGTTTTATTTAATAAACTATTCCTCTCCTGCATCGTTAATCTCCTTTACAACATCCCGTTTTGCGCCGGACATGTAAAGTCCAAGCTCTTCCATAGTTGTTGTTTTAGGGTTAAGCTCCCCTACAATCTCTCCCTCATATATAACCAGAATGCGGTCACTTATGTCCATGACTTCATCCAGTTCCAGTGATACCAGAAGTACTGCCTTTCCTGCATCCCGTCTTTCAACAAGCTGTTTGTGCACATATTCTATAGCGCCTATATCAAGCCCTCTTGTAGGCTGCACAGCAATCAAAAGGTCATGGTCCTTGTCAATCTCCCTGGCAATAATAGCTTTCTGCTGGTTACCTCCAGACATGCTCCTTACTATTGTCACAGGTCCCTGACCAGACCTTATATCAAATTTCTCAATAAGCTTTTCTGCATATTTTCTGACTGAATCAAACTTAATAAATCCCCTGTTTTGAAACTCTGGCTGCCAGTACCTTTGAAGTACCAGATTTTCCTCTAATTTATAATCCAGAACCAGACCATGTTTATGCCTATCCTCTGGTATATGGCTCATTCCTCTGATGGAGCGCTCCCTAATAGAGGCTCTGGTTATATCGTGGCCATTGAGCATAATTTTACCTGAAGTAGGTTTTTCCAACCCTGTAATGGCATTTACAATCTCCGTCTGGCCATTTCCATCAATGCCTGCTATACAAACTATCTCTCCAGCCCTGACATCAAAGGATACATTCTTTACTACATTCTTCCCGTGAATTTTTGAAACTACGTTTAAATTTCTAACTGAAAGAACAACCTTCCCTGGTTTCTTCTCCTTCTTATTTACGCTAAAGCTTATGTCCCGGCCTACCATCATCCTTGAAAGCTCTTCCTTGGTAGTATCCTTTACATTTACAGTACCTATTAATTTTCCCTTCCTAAGTACTGTACATCTGTCGGCAACTTCCATTATTTCGTTGAGCTTATGCGTAATGAATAGTATGGATTTTCCTTCCCTGGCAAATCCTTTCATGATTTGAAGAAGCTCTCTAATCTCCTGAGGCGTCAGAACTGCTGTAGGCTCATCAAATATAAGTATTTCGTTGTCTCTGTATAACATCTTCAGAATTTCAACTCTCTGCTGCATTCCTACAGTTATGTCCTCAATATAGGCATCAGGATCAACTCTAAGTCCATATTTTTCACTTAACTCTATAACCTTTTTTCTGGCTTCGTTTTTCTGAATAAATCCCATTTTGCTAGGCTCAACGCCAAGAATGATGTTTTCAAGTACAGTAAAAATCTCTACCAGCTTAAAATGCTGATGAACCATCCCGATACCCAAAGCATTGGCATCATTTGGATTGTTGATTTTCACCACTTGACCGTTCTTTCTTATCTCCCCGCTGTCAGGTTGATAAAGTCCAAACAGCACACTCATAAGAGTAGATTTTCCTGCACCGTTTTCTCCTAATAATGCATGAATCTCTCCTCTTTTCAATTTAAGGGTAATATTGTCATTAGCAACAACACCCGGAAATTTTTTGGTTATATTAAGCATTTCAATAATATAGTCTCCCATATCAACCACTTTCACCATTTATTTTTTAGTTTATTATACCTAATTTTAAATATTTATATTAAAATGGAGTGGCTTAATTGCCCTCCATTTTAATATAATACTTGCTAAAAATCTAAAACAGGATTCTCAATTATCTAGTAATAACCTTAACCTTCACAAGGTTTAATCCATTTGTAAGCTCTTCAGCTGTAGCATAGCCTGATGGGTCTTTTACTTCTATTGTACGGATTGGTTTTACAGTGCCATCAACAAGCTTAGCAAATACTTCGTCGTATTGCTCTCTTGTAAAGGATTCAAATCTGTCAAATGCATCTGCATTTTCATCGCCAATTACTGTTGTTGGAAGTCCTACACCGCCATTAGCAGCATTGAAATATGTTGTCTTTCCAGCGTATTTATCCCAGCTGTTGGTCTTGTATATGGACTCAAGAACTTGTATTACTGAAGCTGCAAGGCCCTTTGTAGCTGATGTAATAACAGTTTCGCTATCATATCTTTGGTCAACGTCAACACCTATAACCTTTGCTCCTGCTTCACTGGCAGCTGACATTACTGATTTTCCAACAGAACCACCACATGCAAATATTACTTCTGTACCTTCCTGATACATTGTTCTTGCAGTTGCTTTGTTTGTATCGTTTTCTTCAAAGTTTCCGGTATAGTGATAAATTACCTGTACTGATCCATCTGGAAGACCAAGTTCTCTGGCAGCATCTTCAGCTCCTTGTAGGTATCCATAACCAAAAGCTTGTACAGCTGGTACTGCCATACCACCCATAAATCCAAGTTTTCTCATTCCATCCATAACTGCTGCATATCCTGCCAAATATCCTGATTGCTCCTCAGCATACATGATACTTGCAACATTATCCTTTATTGTAGTATCTGTATAGTCTGGATTATGTGGAGCGCCATCTAGAAGTATGAACTTAACATCTGGATATTTATTTTGGGCTTCATATATTGGTACTTCAAATAGGTATCCAGGAGTAACAATTACTTTTGCACCACCTTGAACAGCAAGGTCTATAGCTGCCAAATAACCGGCATCTGAAGCTTCTTCAGGTTTGATGTAAGTATGTGAAATACCTTCCTTTTTTGCAAATTCTACTACACCTTCCCATGAACCCTGGTTAAAGGATTTGTCATCGATGTTACCCTTGTCTGTAATCAGGGCAATTTCATAGCCTTCAGATGATTGCTTGTTTCCGCCACATCCTGTCAAAGTTGCAATCATTAGCACCATTACTAAGGAAATTGCTAATATTTTTTTCATTTTAACTCCCCCTTCTCATCTTGTTTAATAAACATTTATATATATAATTTATTCTGAATAAATTATATATATGAAAATATAAGCTAATACTATGTACAAACAAGTTTAGCAGTTATATTATATAATACTTTTTTGTTATTTTCAATGAATAAAGTATGTATTAAAGCACAAAATACCGCTCCCAATTTAATCAGGAGCGGAATCATATTAGCATATATTAGATTTTCCAGCCAGATATCCTGCTTTAGTCAATACTTCAACAGCCTTTGAAAGAGAGTTTCCATTCACCATTACTACCGGACCTGTACATCCCATTCCGCTTTCAGCATATATGCCTTCTTTCCATAAAGCCCTGACGGCATCCTCAAGGTCCATAATATCTACACCTGCAATTCCTTCTGTAACAACTTCCTTTGGTGGTGCTTCAACATTTTCACTGCTCTCTGATTTCTTTTCAGCCTTTGTCAATCCTTCCAGCACTTCCTTTAATCCTGCCTTGTTAGCCTTTTCAAATTCAGATTTTGCAATGTCTTTAATATTTCCTTTTACTATGCTAGCACCGTAGCTTATGGCATTTGCAATTACAGGTGCACCTGAAGCTCTGGATATAATTAATATAAGCCGTTCATATCCTTCGCCTATTCCAGGTCCATATCCATATCCTAGGGATTCATAGCTTCCACCAGTTGTATATGAGGAAAACACCTTCATGAGAATATTCCCTGTCAAAGTATCAGTAACCATTACATCAGGCACTCCGGCAAGCAGGTCATTTCCTCTCATTACGCTTCCACCATCAGCCCTTATGGATTCTGTCAGGTTGATGTTGTAGCCTCTTTCTATTAATTCATAAAAGGCTCTTTCAACCTGTCTTGCTCCATCTACATTTAATATTCCAACTGTAGGGTTTTCAATTCCCAGTGCTTTAGCGGTAATAATGCCGTATATGCCGTTCTTTACCATTGCTTCCACCCTATGAGGTGATGAAGTGCCAGTTGTAGTTGCTATAATCATTTCCTTGCCTTTCCCTGGAGTTATAACTCTTCCTACTGTTGAAACTCCTATTGGAAAGCTGTAGTGCATTGTTACGCATGCATCTATTTCACCGCTATCTAGCATCTCCTCCATCTTCTTATAGCCTTCTTCTTCATTTTCCACAACTACCTGGGTTAACCTGGAGTCGGATTTTGGCCCAATTAATACTACTTCTATTGAAGAATCCCTGCTCTGTGCCATTTCTGCACCTTCAATTACGTTTTTTACTCCGTGTTCGCTTCCTAAAGTGGTAATGCCTACTCTTACTTTTTTGCCAAATTGACCAGTTTCAATAGCATCAGCTATATCGTTAAACACATTACCTATCAGTTTTCTTATATCTTTTTCTGCCATTTTATCACCTCTAATCCTGAAGTAGATGAGAAGCAAAATCTCTCATAGCTTCAGCAACAAGCCTTCTTATTTCTTCTTCTGATACGCCCTTTTCTTCCTCAACTTTTCCTGGATTCTTTTCAATAATTATTGATACTCCATCAAACAGATTGGTCATTCTGCCTAAGAATAGACTACCCTTTCCTATTATCATAGCCCTTTGTATTTTACCCTCAAGTATATCCTCTCTTGCAAATCCTAGATATGGAACTCCTGATGGTATATGGCCTTGAGTTGGTGCCCATCCGGTCATACCATGCTTCTTTATAAAGTCATTTATTTCAGCTCTTTCAATATCCTTTCTTGTTACTCCCAATGCTCCTATCATCTTGAAGTTAGCCATTGGAACATCTCCAGCTCCTGCTGGTTTTGTTATTTCAGGATTTTGCATTTCTGCTGAATACTTATCTATTTCAGTTATCTTTAATCCAGCCTTGTTCAATGGAACAGTTACCAGAGAAGTCATAACAGCCTGTGGTGATGAGCCTGTTCCTACTGTATGTCTTCCAATCAGGTCTGTTCTTAATATTGGATTTACTCCGTCATTTTCACCCAATAATACTGCAAAACCTCCTATTACGTCTTCCAATATTGGCATATTCTTTTCTACATGGCTTTTGCCATTCATGCCAAGCTTTGCTGTTGAACCACCTGCAAGTACTACTACATTTTTAGCAGCCTTGGATTCTATTAAGGACGCAGCTATTATCAATGCATGGGTTGGTGCTGCACAGAATCCTCTAGTATCTGAACCGGTGGCATTTTTGAATCCTACTATTTCAGCTATGGATTTTGCAAAGTTTCCTCCGCCTCTTTGATTCATATCTCCGCATGCTTCTTCTGAACACTCAATTACATATTCTATATCATCCGGATTTATATTGTTCTTTGCTATAAGGTTCAAACCTGCTAATACTCCTGAAGCCTTCACGACAAGGTTTTCAAATAGAACATGGGCATTCAGGTTTTGATCCACATCATGAGCTCTCTTTACGCATCCTACAGTTTTCCCATCCAATACTATAGGCTCTGCTCCCTGCTCTTCAATCAGCTTTTCGATAACATTCAAATCTTCTCCGGATTTCAATCTGGCAATCAGATCTTCCCTCATTAATGGATGAGCTTCTAATTTTGCCTTTACTTCCTTTGTAAATTCATCAGTAAGTTTTACTAAATCAAAAGTATCTACAATCTTCATAAGGCCTATGAATTCATCTTCTGGCATTATTTCCCCATATTTTCCGTTTCTGTCTGCTCCCTCTAAAAGGTTTTCATACCAGGGCTGTGGATGATTATTAAGCTCTTCAGGCTTGAAATTCCCAATGTATACCTGATTTGGCAGATAGCCTACTGCCTCTTCATAGCTACGTAAATGGTTTGGTAACTTTTTTAGGTATTCTGAATTAGGGTTTATTACTCTCTCTGTAGTTTGTGTTGTTCCGTTATTTAGTACCATATCCCTAGCATGTACTAAAATATAGCTAGTTCCTTTTACAACTGCATAATTCATACAGCCACCTCCAGCATTATAGTAATTAGGGTTGATTTCTAAAAATGGGTGATGAAAATCACCCATTTTTAGAAATATTAATCTTCAAATACAGTTTGGTCTTCTACTTCTGTCTGTAAAGCTCTTAATGCCTTTTCAACTAACTTCCTTCTCAAAGCCTTTTCATCCTCTGGACTTAAGGCTGGGTTTCCTAGTGGGTGAGGTATAGCTACTGCTGGTACAATTCTATTTGCTCCAACTGTCAGTGAAATTGGTACTACTGTACATATATGAACTACAGGCAATCCTGCACGTTCAATTTCTTTTACCATCGTTGCACCGCAACGTGTACAGGTACCTCAGGTGGAAGTTAGTATAACTGCGTCAACTCCGGCTTCCTTTAGTTCTTTTCCTATTTTTTCTGCAAAGGCTTTTGCACTCTTAACAGCAGTTCCATTTCCTACTGTTGCATAATAGTATCTGTGAAGCTTGCCTATCTTTCCTTCTCTTTCCATTTCTCTTAGAACATCTACTGGCAGTACCCTGTCTGGATCCTCGTTTGCATATACTGGGTCATATCCACCATGAGCTGTTTGATGGTCTTCACTTGTCAGGTTGTTAAATCCTTCTATATCATATTTACCGTATTTAGAAGCTGAAGATGATTCGATATGGTCTGGATTTCCCTTTGGTACAATACCACCAGATGTTACTAAGGCAATTGTAGCCTTTGTAATATCCTTTACTGCTGGATTTGGTTTAACCCTGTCAAAGTCAGGCATTGGATATTCAGTTACGAATTCCTCGCCTTTAAGTTTCTTAATGAGCATTTCAACAGCTCTTTCAGATCCCCTCTTGTCTGTGAAGAAGTTCTTTCTTATGCCTCTAGCAATATAGTTTTCTTCTTCTGGGGAACCTATTTCTTCACCTCTAGCCAATTTCAGTGCTAATGGCACCATCTTAGAAACTGCGTCTCTCATTCCAGCAGCACTGTTCTTTGTAGCTACTATATATATGCTCTTCTTAAACATGTCAACTCCGGGGTTTTCCTCATACATAGCTGTTAATGCTGGAATTCCAAGCTCTTTCTGAACAGCATCTGTAATTGTACCGCATGCTACACCATACCTACCTGCGTTAAATGCTGGTCCTGCTATGAATAAATCTGGATTGTATTTCTTAACCATTTCCAGTATTTCAGCTTTGGCTTCTTCTATATTTTCATTGAAGTAGCTGTCACCGCAAATAATAGTTGCTACTATTTCAGCTTCTCCTTTAAAACCTGCATTTAGGGCCATTCCTGGTCCAACAACTTCTTCTCTTACTTCTGGTCTGTAATCAGCCTTTTCTTCTCCGCCAATTCCGGCAAAGAACTGGTTTATATAATGGACAACTCTATATTTCCCCATTATTTTCCCCCCTCTCTGTATTTTGTTTAGGGAATTAGTCATTAAATTTACAATACTGTTCTCTTATTGATTTAACTTCCTTGATTATTTCATCAACGTCAAGTACCATTTCCATCATGCCTATTTGCTCTTCATATACATTTGGATCTACTGATTCCTTAAATTCTGGTTCTACTGCGTGATAAACTCTAAGTCCTAACTGGACTCCTGCCAATGGACCTGCAAAAGTTGGGTCTCCTGCTGTTACAGTTTCAGCTGCCAAGCCTGCAGCTTCTGCTTCAGCACCACCTATTAACACTATCATGTTTTCAGCACCATATTTTTCTGTTAACTCCTTAACCCTCTTCTGGTTCTCCAGGTCCATTGCTCCTGCAGCAGTTCAGACGAAGCATTCAGTGGATGAAAATACTACTTCTGCATCAGTAGTCTTAACACATTCTTCAATGGCTGGTCCTGGTATTCCATCTCTGTCGCCAATGATTATTACTTTTTTGCTTGAATCGAATAATGACATTCTAACACTCCTTTCTCAGTATTTTAACATTAGAATCCTTTAGCAGACATCTTGTTAAATCCCATTTCGTTTGTAGCACCTGTTATAGCCTGAATTTCAACCATTATGCTGCCATCTTCTCTTAAGCTGCCAGCAAATCCTCCAGCTATAATGTCTACATTTTCTATATGGCCTATTACCTTATCCATTGGTGGCAATACTATAACTTCATTTGCGTTTCCACCAGTTACTGTAGCATTTGCTAGTTTATCTGCATCAGCCAGTGATTGGCTTGAGCCGTCTCTACCTGCATATTCATCAGTAATGATTACAGTCTTGATTCCCTTTAGCTCAATTTTCTTACAGTTCATTATTAAGTCTGTATCTGGATTTCCAAATCCTTCCTGGGATATTATTACTCCATCTAATCCAAGGTATTCTGCCAATTTAGCAGTCCAGTTTGATGACCTTTCCTTATCTGCCAGATATACATTTTCATTTGTGATAATAACTCCTACAAAATTCAGTTCCTTTCCATGCTTTTTATACAGGTCCTCAATTACTGGATTGTTCAAGTGATGATAAGTTGTATTCTTATCACATGCGGATACGCAGTTTCCGCTTATTATAGCTCCATCCATTATTTCTGTTGGATATAATATAGTTGGAACTATCTGTTTTGCGTCTACTCCATATACATAGGTATCATGAAGCAATCCTTGAGACTGAAGCATTAAAACATATGCTACCTTTGGCAAATCTGGATATTGCGTTAATTGTTCTAATAATGGCAATGTTTCAAATACCTCAACCTTGTCTGGAGTTACTTCCTTAGCAGCCTTTCCTAAATAGCTGGCTGCCTTTAATCCAGCAAGCCTTACTGCTCTTTCATGGTCATGCTGTTTTAAACCATCAATTGGTTCACATATCAATACTATATTGTTTAATTTTGAGAATGGAGTATAATCTGCTCCAGGTCCTGTCATATCGATGATACCTTCTTGGAATCCTACAATCTTACCAGTGGTAACAACTGCACATCCCTTTAGCGCATTTGTTCTTCCACTTCCAACGGTATCAACCTTTGATATTACTCCTGGAAATACTCCTCCTGGCCCTTCAACTTTAACCCTTGGTTCAATTACATCCTTTACAGGTGTAATTCTAATGCTTTCTCCAGGTCTTGCAATTTCTACGTCTACACTTTTTAGGTGCTCATCTTCCTTTATTAAGGAAATTAACTCCTCTTTATTTACATAGAGGACTCCATTTTCAACTTTGGTCTCACTGCCAAACTTAACGTCATTAATATATACGTGACCTAATTCAAGACGCATAAGTTCACCTCCCCTTATTATTAAACATGTCTATATTTTAATTCCAATGGAATTGGAATTAAAACCTTAAATATACTTTTTAACCATTTCTTCTACTGCTTCTGCTGTTGCCTGTGATTCTGACAATCTTTCTACTTCCTGGCCATCCTTGTATATGATTATGGCTGGTAAACCTAATACCTTTTGCTTAATGGCTAATCTTCTTGCCTTTGTTATGTCCAATGATGCAAATTTCACTTTATCTCCATATTTTTCAGCCAGTGCATGCACATGTGGCATCAATGCCTTACAAGGTTCACATGTTGGTCCCCAGTAATCTACCAATACTGGCCCTTCTGCCTTTAATACTTCTTCTTCAAAATTATCCTTGTTTAATTCAATCATACTAATCCCTCCTATATTATTCACTAAAGTTTTCTTCAATATACTTTTCAGCCTGAGTGGCTGCAATAGCTCCATCAGCAGTAGCTGTTACTACCTGTCTTAATGATTTTGCTCTGCAATCTCCTGCTGCAAATACTCCAGGTATATTTGTCCTCATGTCCTGGTCTGTAACAATATAACCATTTTCCATATTAATTATACCTTCAAACAGCTTTGTATTTGGTTGGAATCCAACAAATACAAATATACCAAATGTTCCATCTTCTTCATCAGCAACTATTTCTGTCACTTCACCTGTTTTAACATTCTCAACCAGCATTGATTCAACTATTCCGTCGCCTCTGATTTCCTTAACCACTGTATTCCACATAAAATGCATCTTTTCATTTGCGAAAGCCTTTTCCTGGATTGATTTTGCTGCTCTTAACTGGTCTCTTCTATGGATTAATGTAACCTTTCTTGCAAATTTAGTTAAATACATGGCTTCTTCCACTGCAGCATCTCCGCCACCTACTACGAATACTTCCATGTCTTCAAAGAAAGCTGCATCACATGTAGCACAATATGATACTCCTCTTCCTGTTAATTCTGCTTCACCTGGACATCCAATCTTCCTTGGTTGGGCTCCTGTGGCAATAATTACAGTTTTAGCCTTGTATTCATCCTTTTCTCCCTTTAATATCTTTATTTTCCCTTCCAGTTCCACTTCCTTGATTGTATCCAGTTTCATTTCTGCTCCAAATTCCTTCGCCTGCTCAACCATTCTTTTGATTAGTGAAGGGCCTGTTGCATTTTCAATAGAGCCTGGATAGTTAGCCACTTCGTCAGTTGTTACTATCTGTCCTCCAGCCTTTTCTTTTTCTACTATCAATGTCTTAAGCCTTGATCTGGAAGCATATAGTCCTGCTGCTAATCCTGCTGGACCTTGGCCAATAATTACAACATCATAAATATCTGTCATCTTTGCTCCTCCTTTTCTAATTGTTTGTTATGGCATAAAATCTACATCATTTTAAGCCTTTTATTAGTATTATGTAAGAAATTCATATTATTATTTAATGATTTTCTTTCTCAATTAATATTGTACCCAGGAAATTTATTGATAAAAACAATATAAAAATTAACAAAAAAACAGAGCAGAAGGATTTATATTTGCCTTCTACTCTGTTTTCAACCTGAGAGTTTCTCCCATATGGGATTGCCCCTTCGGCGCTTTCGCTTTTCAGAGTTTAGTCAGAATACGGTCCTTTTGCCTGAGATCATCATCATAAACGGCAAATTTATGACTTACTCCTTCGGCGCCAGATAACTGGTCTCTCCCGCATTCGTCATCCTGCATTATTAAGTTATAATGATAATTAATTAACTTTCCTTATATTAACATTATAATAAATAAATTTATTAAATACAACATAAAAATTTATTTTTCTTATTTATTTTTTTAGCTTATCCAGTACATAAAGAGCGATATTTGATGAATGGTCAGAAACTCTCTCCAAATTGCTTAATAGATCAAGGAATATGACTCCTGAATAAGGATTGCAAGTTTGATTATTCAGTCTATCTATATGGTTATTTCTATAAACCTGCTCCAGATTATCTATTTCCTCTTCTAAGATAATAACATTCCTTGCCATATCAAAATCAGTTTCCTTAAATGCTTCAGATGCCTTTTTAAACACTTCAATTGACTTATTTGCTATATTGTCGAATTCCTCCAAAGCTACATCACTAAAAGGAAGATTGCTTACAATGGCTTCGTTGGCTAATTCTACTATGTTTTCCGAATGGTCTCCAACCCTTTCAATATCATTTACTACATTTATTAATACATTTATTTGAGTATGCTGTTCATCGGTAAGAGGCTCCTTCGACAGCTGTACCAGATATTCAACTATACCTGTTTCCAGCTTATTGATAATCTTCTCCTGTTTAAATACTTCCTGAACCAGATCCTCGTCCTTATTTCTAAATGCCTTACATGCTGCCACTAAATTGTTTTCAGCTATTTGTGCCATTCTGGTAACTTCCTTAATAGCCTGACCTATGGCTATAGATGGAGTTTCCAGTATTCTTGAATCCAAATACTTTAATACTGCCTCTTCTGCTTCCCTTTCCTGGCCGGGTATTACTTTCATGGCTGCTTTAACCAGAAGATTTGCAAATGGCAATTGAATAATCACATTGATTAAATTGAAGAAAGTGTGAGCATTTGCAATCTGCCTTTGCACATCATAAGGAGAAATCCTTGTAACAAGTGCTTCTATTGGAATTCTCAACCCAAACATAAATATTATAGTTCCAATTGCATTAAACATGAAGTGGACAACAGCAGCCCTTCTTGCAGTCTTGTTGGTTCCTATACTTGAGATTAAAGCTGTTGTAGTAGTTCCAATATTATCTCCAAACAGTATGGGGAAGGCAATTTGCATATCCACCAAACCCTGTGAAGCCAATGCCTGAAGTAAACCTATAGAAGCGCTGCTGCTTTGAATTATTGTAGTCAGGCCTAGACCAACCAATATTCCTAAAACAGGGTTCCTTAAGCTACTCAATATATTTGAGAAAACGGGGTTGTTTGCCAGAGGCTTCAGACCGCTACCCATCATGTCCATTCCAATAAATAGAACTCCAAAGCCTATAAGCACTTCAGCTGCACTTTTCATCCTTTTTTTTGATGTTACAAGGTAAATTGCCACCCCTAAAGCTACTGCCAGCGGAGCTACGTCTGTAAGGTTAAATGCTATAAGTTGTGCAGTAACTGTAGTACCAATATTTGCTCCCATTATAATGCCAACCGCCTGATTCAAGGTCATAAGCCCTGCATTAACAAATCCTACTACCATTACAGTTGTAGCGCTGCTGCTTTGGATAATAGCCGTAACCATAGCACCTACTATTACACCCATAAGCCTGTTATTGGTCAATAGCTCTATTAATCGTTTCAATCTTTCTCCTGCAGACTTTTCAAGGCCTGTCCCCATGATATTCATTCCATAAAGGAAAAGTCCTAAACCGCCCAATACCGGCAATGCTATATCCATCAGTTCCCTCCTAAAAATATATTTATAGCTATACTTTGCAATAGCTATTCCAGATTCGGAAAATTCAACTGCCTTAAAGCCTCATACAGAATTATGTTCACAGAGTTTGAAAGGTTCAATGACCTCTTCAGATTATGTCTCATAGGTATTTTAATTGCCTTATCCCAATTCTTACTCAGTATATCATCTGATAAGCCTCTTGTTTCCTTTCCAAATACTATGAAGTATCCATCTTTATACTCAACTTCAGTATAAAATTTTTTTGCCTTTGTGGTGGCATAATAGAAAACCCCATCAGGGTATTTATCAATTAGTTCTTGGAAATTCTCATAATATCGAACATCTACCAATGGCCAATAATCCAGCCCTGCCCTCTTTAGGTGCTTGTCATCAACAGAAAAGCCCAGTGGCTTTACCAGGTGAAGGACTGAATTGGTCAAAGCACATGTTCTAGCTATATTGCCTGTGTTTTGTGGTATTTCAGGCTCCACTAAAACTATATTTATAGCCATAAATAACTCACCTTCTATTTACAAAACATATTTTTCTATTGCTTTTGCAACGCCATCTTCATCGTTGGTGTCAGTTACAATATGGGCATTTTTCTTAATTATTTCATCTCCATTTCCCATGGCAATTGCCAATCCGGCCACTTTAAGCATTGATATATCATTTTCATTATCTCCAATGGCAACAGTCTCACTTGTGTCTATACCAAGCATTTGGGCAAGAAACTTAAGTGCATTGCCTTTGGATATTCCTTCACTCATTATCTCTAAATTGTTATACCATGATTTGCATACACTTATACCTCTGATTTTTTCCAATTTTTGTCTTAGATTTTCCAGTTTTAATACATCATCTTCAATAAACACCAACTTATGAAATTCAGAAGTGTTATTTAGCACTTCAACAGGATTATTAAATCCAATAATCCTAATCCCTTGATCTTTAAAGTTTTCCTCATAATAGCCATGATATTTCTTAAACTTGTCCTCACTCTTTCTGAAGTAGAAAGTAGATAAATCATAAAAATGATAGTATACATTGCTGTCTTCTGCCATTTCAACAATACTTCTAAGAATATTATTGTCTATATACCTTTCAAATATTATATCCTTTCCATCGGCACTTGTAATAACAGCTCCATTACAAGCTATAATGGGACTATTCAAACCAGTCAGACGCGCATAGTGTACAGCTGACCTGTGTATTCTTCCAGTGGATAGTACAATATTTACGCCTTTCTCTATAGCCTTGCATAAAACCATTCTGTTTCTTTCAGATATATTGCTGTGGCTATTCAACAACGTCCCATCCATATCTATTGCTATCAGTCTGTATTTCATGACTTTCCTCCTAATTAACCGCAAAATTTAATATAACATAAAAAATAAATAAGTCAATAATGTAAGTTGTTTTTTAATCAGAAACTATTTATTGAAAAACAGTTTTTCTTTCCAGTTCCAATAGCCTGGCTTTTAATTCAATACCTCCTCCAAAGCCTACCAGGCTTCCATTGGATCCAATTACCCTATGGCATGGCACAACAATAAGGACGGGATTTTTATTCAAAGCCCCTCCTACTGCTCTACATGCCTTTGGATTTCCAATATTAAAGGCAATTTCCTTATATGTCCGGGTTTCTCCATAGGGAATATTCAGCAGCTCCTTCCATACCTTCAGCTGAAAATCTGTTCCTCTCAAATCCAGTGGAAGTGTAAATACCTTTCTTTTGCCATTCAAATACTCTATTATTTCCTTATGATAATCATATTCATCCATGTTTACTTTCTCAGCATGTCCATATTTTTCCCTTAACAAATTCATGTCCTCTGCATCTTTAACGCCTAAATATACTATACCCTTTTCTGAGAAGGCAATGGTCATTTTTCCTATTGGCGTCATAAAATCATAATATTTTATATCCAACAATTATTCCCCCTTTGCCAGCCTCCACTGTTCTACTGCCATTTTCCGTATGTTTGGATTAGAATATGAATTATGGCTAGTGACAACTGCATTAAACCACTTTGCAGCATTATCTGCATCTCCTAATCGCCTATAAAGCTCGCCTATCAAGTAACCTAACTTTATTTCATCCATGCTGGTATTACTCAGATCTTCCTTATAATAGCCTTCTTCATAGAAATCCTTTGCTATTTTCAGAAATCTCTTTTCCTGATCTACGTCCCCTTTCAATCTGCAAAGCCAGGCTATATTTAGAGCAACAGTACCTAAATATAATCTGCTTTCCTCCAATATCTGCCCCTCATATAGGGCAAGCTTGCAGGTTTCTATGGCTTCGTCTGTTGAGCGAACATTTCCATAGCTTCTCTTTTTCCATTGGGAAGATATCTTCCTCTTTATCTCCTCTTTCCCCTGATCTGAAATCGCATTATATTTATCTTCATAAGCTGCATATCCGCAATTTGGGCAAACAAATACCCTATATTTAATTGGATTCTCTCCCTGATAGTAAGGGAGAAAATCTTCATCCTGCTTAATGAGGCGTAAGGCTCTTGTTCTAACTTTCTTTGTTGAATAATCTGTACTACATACCGGACATTTTACATTTTTATCATATAGTTCATCCATCATTTGCAATTCCATTACTCCCTTTCCTTATAATTATTGAAGCTTTCCTACTCTGTAAATATAATTCCTCTCCCTATAATAATCATTGCTAATAAGCTCCTTATCAATAATTATTCCATTTTTGATTATATACCTGTACGTTTTAACCCTATATCCATTTCTGCCTTCCTGAACCATTACCTTTACGCCTGGATTCAGTTTCTCATCAACTATTATTTCCTCCTTTGCTTTTATAACTTCAGTAATTTCCGATTTTATTCTTACAGTATAGTCCCTTTCACTGACATCTCCATATATATAAACATAAATCCTGTTATTCTTTATTTCTGTGTTTATATATATAGGGTAGTCAAAATCATTTCTGAATTTCAGGTCCATCAGATTTTCAGCCACTGCAGCATCATGACCAAGGTTAACATAGGCAGGCGGAATTGAATGAGGAGACCTTTCCAGTATGGTTACTCCAGCCAGCAATAATGCATTGTACAGGGTAGTAGAAGTCTGGCAAACACCTCCACCTATGCCTGAGGTGTATTTTCCTCCAATTATTACATTTGCTTCCTTATATCCATATTCCCTTCTTACTGGACCTACAGTTTCATTAAAGGATACAGATTCTCCCGGCAACAGCATTTTGCCTTTAATTGCGTTAGCAGAAAGCCTTATATTTTCAATTCTGTTTTTAGTGCTGCCTTTAAAAGAAGTTGAAAACTCACCTATAACTCCATTTATCCTGGAGAGCAAATCCTTTGATATTTTGGGAATTGTGCTTTTAACAGGAATCTCAATTGTATCAATATTATTTATACCATCTTCTTTTATATTTTTAGCAATTCTGTTTATCAGCTCTTCCTTGTCCACACTTTTGCCCACTACTTCATCTTCAATATGGATTTGCCCATTATTAAAATGAAATTTGGCATCTCTAGCCTCAACATATATATCATCGGATATATATTCGACAATCTTTAGAATTTTGTCTTTATTTATCGATAACTGTAAATCTACCTCCTTACCATTTAACTTAACTTCCATTATCTCTAAAAGCCTATTTATAATACTGCCTTTTCTTCCAATACCGTAAGCTCTGCTTACTGCATCCTCATATAAGAATTCAACCCCCAAATCCTCAAGTGAATAAGAGTATTCCTTACCGTTATATATCAGCTTTATATTTCTCTTCCTGATTTTTTCCCTTTTATCCTTTAATAATTTAATAGCCTCTTTGGTTGTCATATTTGAAACATCAAATTCATCTATTTTTACTCCATCATATATTATATCAGAGTTCAAAACTTTAAATAAACAATAGAATCCCACAAGCAAAGCAATACACATTATTGTTAAAGCTATTTTAAATATATTGTCCTTTCCAATTACCCCATTTATTTAGCCCCCACCTAAAACTATTTTACTATAATACTATTCCTCACAAAAAGCTTCTAGTACAAATCAAGTATTCTATGTATTTAAGGTGCGGGTACATATATTAAAATAAATTTACTTATCCTTAGTAATCTCCTTATAATAAAGACAATATTCCGTCAAAGGACATTCATTGCACAATGGCTTTCTGGCTTTACAGATTCTTCTGCCATGAAATATCAAAAGATGATGAGCCTTGCTCCACATGTTCTCTTCTATACTCTCCATTAACTGTTCTTCAGTATCCGTTACATTGTCACTGCTGGCTATCCCTATTCTATTGGATACCCTGAATACATGGGTATCCACTGCAATGGCAGCTTTGCCAAAAGCATTGCTTATGACAACATTGGCAGTTTTTCTGCCTACTCCAGGAAGTTTCATAAGCTCCTCAATAGTATCTGGGACTTTGCTATTATATTTCTCCACAAGCATTCTACATGTTGCCAGAATATTCCTGCTCTTATTTCTGTAGAATCCAATGCTCTTAATTTTCTCTCCCAGTTCATCCTCAGACAGTTTCAAAAAATCCTCAGGAGTTTTATACTCCTTAAACAGCTTTTCTGTAACCTTATTTACCTGAACATCAGTTGTCTGAGCAGATAGAATTGTAGCAATAAGCAGCTCAAAGGAGTTCGAAAAAATAAGCTCTGCTTTCGCATCCGGATATGTCCTTAGAAGTATATCAATAACTTCTTTTGTTTCCTTTCTGCTTAACCTTTTTTTCATATCATCACCTACAGTATCTCCATATTGTAATCCAGTATTTCAACCCTGTTGTCTCCATCGATAAAATTGATTACTTTGAATATTACCTCATTGGCATGGGCTGAGTCATTTGTAACAAAGGCAAATCCAATAATAGAGGTTTTCCAGCTGTCATTTAGCCCAACTTCTGCAATTGAAACATTAAATCTTGATTGTATTTTCCCTATTATGCTTTTTATTATATGCCTTTTGTCTTTTAATGAATTGGATTCAAAAATCATAAGCTTTACTTCACAAGTACCTATTACCATAAAGCTCACCTCAATTAATGCAAATACATTCGTCACAGTTCTACTTTATTCATTATAGCAAAAGGAAATGTTTCTTAAAACAAAAAAAGCCCCCTTGAGCAAACATATTTTTTATACCTGTTTACCCAAGGGGCGCATATGGTTTTAAGGCCTATTTTATCTATTTAACATACCTGGTTGTTTGTCCATTTGCATCATAATAAGTCAGCTCATCTGGCAATTCTTCCATACCTGCTATTCTTCCCTCAATGTTTACTATGGTATCCTGACTGAGCTTAATATATATTTCCTTACCTTCGTTAAAGTATTGTATTAATCTTGCTTGAGCATTGCTATTGTTGTTCAGATAGTATATGTCATAGGCCTCATCTCCTACAATAACTGCATTAACTGGCAAATCTTCCATTGGAAGTGCATCCTCGTATGGTACAATTGTTACTCTTCCTCTTGCTGTAGCGCTAATATCTTTTCCTTCCAGGGATATGAAGCTAATGTCTATTCTGAGGTTTTCTACAATAAGTCCTTCTGGCACTGTCCATGTTCCTCTATAAAATCCTGGAGTCTCTTCTACCATTTCAATTCCTTTGTTTGCATTGTCAGTGCCATAAGGCAATCTCAGTTTAAAGTATGCTTCTCCACCTTCAGGACCATTAAAGCTTACCTCTAATACTTCTCCTGCTTTAAGCACCATATCCTCATAAGGCTCTATGTTTGTCAGCTCAATACCTCTTTCTGGTACTACTGTTAACCTTCCTGGAGCCACATATATATCTGTATTACCAGCAAAATCTGTATATTCAATTTCAATCAATCCGTTGGTAATCTCAAAATTCTCTGGTATAACCAAAGTTCCCTCATATAATCCCCCAGACTCTTCCATATCTATCCATGTACCTGAATTTCCGGAAGGCATAACATCTGCCACTATTCTGAAACGACCAGCACCATCAGGTTCGGCATTGAATCTGACTGTTAGTATCTCTCCCGGAGTCAGCGTAATATCCTCATGTGGCTCTATATTCTGAATACCGCCTGAGCCCAATCTAACTACTACTGTTCTTATCTCTTCAGTTATATTGCCTGCCAAATCCACTGCCTTTATGTTTATTACATTAATTCCTTCATCTACTAAAATCCTCTCATAGAAATCTCCATTTTCATTTACGTCTACTTCCATATCGTTTATAAGCAGCTTATCCAGATGTTTATCGTATACATTTCCTGCAACATGAACTACTTCAACATTTATTTTCTCGTCGTCCAATGGTCTAATTACGTTGAGTTGAGGAACCACCTGGTCCTTTATGACCTTTATTGGATTGGATGGCTCACCTTCTATTCCATTTAGCTCCAAGGATGCCATTATTGTGGTTTCCTCTGTCTCCAGAGCAACTTCCATTGAGAAGGTTCTGTCAGTGGTTTCTACCTCGTGTTTTTCTCCATTTACATATACATAAACTATACCATCTGCATCTACAGTGCCTTCAATTAATATAGAATCCTGATTTGTATAGTTAATATCTCCCAGGTTTAATATTTCTGGAGAATCTGCACTGCTTTCCACTATTGCCCTTATCATGAATCCTCCACGCAAACCTGTTTCAGAAAGCGAAGCAAAATATCCGTCCGAATGTACATAGGACCTTTCTGGATATTCACTTGTTTCATCTATTGCAATACCAGGAGAATTATCTCCTATATCCGTCTGGATTGTTGCAATTAGGAAATCCCTATCAGTTGCAAATTCATACTCAGACAAATCAATTAAGTTCCACTGACCTCTTGTAACATTTACTACTTTTGGCTCTCCTATTAATACAGCTCTTCCCATGTCATCAATGTCAAAAATACCTATAGCTATTTCATTGCCTCCTGGCCTTGGGAAGGATTCATCCCAGAAGTATATGTTTGCTCCTTTTACCTTTCCATATTCAGAAGGAGTAAATCTGACTGCTGCTCCGCTGTTTGCTTCTCCCAATACAATGGCATTACCAGGAATGCCGTTATCGTAGCTCATTTCCTTGTCGTATCCAACATATCTTCTCAATCCTATTTCAACTTCATTGTCCTGGTTTCCTACTACAGTTACTTCCATTTCCAATGGCTCAAATCCATCAGCCATTACCTTTAGAACATGCTTTCCTTCAAGCATATTTTCGATGGTGAAGTATCCATTTTCGTCAGCAGTAACCGCCTCTATATTTGGGTCATCTATTACCCTTATAACAGCATTTGCTGCAGGGTTTCCATAATACCTGTCCTTTACCTGGCCTACTATTCTTCCTTCAGGTATTTTATCCAGGAATATTATTTCTTCTACTGTTCCATTTTCCTCCAGTGAAACTTCTACTTCCTTTGGATAATATCCGTAGGCTTCTGCCAACAGTGTCCAGCTTTCTCCTTCTCTGTTTGCAGCATGCCTTATTGTGAATTCTCCATTGGCTGGGTTTGTCCTTACGCTATATCCTGTTTCCAGTACTGTAACTGTTACAGTCCTATCTGCTAGTGGAATGCCTGTTGTTCCTTTATTAGAACCATCTATATTAGCCTTATTAACTATATCTTCAATACTATCTACCCTATGCTCTGCTTTTACAGGGCTAAAGTCTGGAGAACTCTCTTTAATTATTGAGGCCTTTGCTGACAAATCCTCTGACCTTGCATTTACTACTCCTAAAACTGATACATTGTCTATATACCATCCATCAAAGTTTGAGTAGGTATCTGAGAAGAAGAAAAATCTTATTTTTATGGTTTTCCCTCTGAATTCATTTAAGTTTATCTGCATGTTTTGCCACTGACGAATATACCCGGTAATTTGCTCAGAAACATTTATCCAGGTAGCACCATTATCTTCAGATACCTGTACCAGACCATAATCATATATCCTACCGCTAGAGCTTAACTCCGCATCTATCCAATGATCAAATACCAAGAACACATCGTTATCTTCTGGAATTACTATATCTGGACTTTCTATATATCCTCTGTGGTCTCCCGAATATTTTCCTGACAAATTGGTAGCCCATACCTTAGTTCCTGTTAGTGCTGCATTTGGTCCTGAAGTTGGAACTCCCCATTCCCAGTTGTTACTGCCTGAACCTGCAGTTCCTGTAACAAAACCTCCATTATCTTCCTCGAAATTTGTATAGAATATGGTTGTGATATTAAATGTATTTGCTGATACTTCATTGGAAGGTTCACTTTCATTGCCTGCAAAGTCTATGGCTGTTACTACATAGTAATATGTTCTTCCACCTTCTATTTCAGTATCCATGAACATATTGTTTCTGGTTCGCCCTATTTCTTCGTAGTTGCTTCCACTTACTTCTGAACGGTATATTATATACTCATCCAAATCTCCTGCCAATGATTGATTCCATGTTAGTTTTACTCCCGTAATGCCCGTTTCTGCAGTAAGTCCTGTGATTCTTGCTGGTGGCTCATTATCTGTGCCTACCAATCTGAAATTATCAATATACCAGCCATCTCTTTGACCGCTTCCGTCCGTTACAAGATAAAATGCTACAAATACAGGATTTTCTGAACCTATATAGTCATTTAAATTCAGCACTACTTCATGCCATACAGCTCCACCTTCACCTGTAATTTCCGGAATAAGCTGTACCCAGTCCTCACCATAGTTATCTGATACATAGACATATCCTTTATCAAATCTGTCTTCTAATCTGTACCATTGATGATACCTTACAGTTACAGACTCAAGGCTTTCATCCCTTAAATCCATTGGTGGTGTAATCAGATAGCTATTGGACCTGTTGGAATAAGGTCCGTTTAAGTTTGTGCCTACTAATCTGTATCCATTATATGGTATTGGTCCTACCCCTACGCCAGGTACACCCCACTGCCAATCTCCTGTAAGCTGCCAGCCTACAGGTTGAGTTTCAAAATCCATTTCATATTCATCAGGTTTAATTCCAAACAGTATATCTATTTCATATTCATCGGTAACTACAGTATTCCCTCCAAAGTCCTCAACCTTAATCTTGTAGAATGTCTTTGATTCTCCTAATTTGTCACTGGTTATTGTTCCCTTGTACGTTCCATCTTTATAATCTCCAGATATCCTTTCCATTGGTATGGATTCCCAATCCAGATTATCATCAGTTTTTATAAGCAGTTCTGCACTGATTATAGAGACATTGTCGGCAATATTGGCTATAATGTCTACATCGGAGTTTGGATATGCCTCATGTAGTTCCTGATTATGGATTATTACAGGCTCTTCTGTATCTTCACCTTCTACCAATACATGTCCCCTTATATATCCAGTTCCTGATAATACTGCCTCTACAGCATGATATGCATTTAATAGTCCGTATCCATATCCAAAGTTTGGAGTCTCCGGATAATCGCTGTCTGTTAATCCTGTTGCTGTATTTTCAAGTACAGCTTCTATTTCATCTACTGTCAGTGAGCTATTTGCAGATACCAATAGAGCTACTGCACCTGTAACATGTGGTGCTGCCATTGATGTACCGGAACCGTATCCATATAATCCTCCAGGCAATGATGAACGAACTCTTACACCTGGAGCTGATATTTCAGGTTTGATCAATGTCTCATCATATGGTGATGGCCCAAGCTTTGAAAAATATGCCCTTAAATTATTTCTATCCACAGCTGCAACTGCAAAGGATTCAGGATAGTTTGCTGGACATGATATTGAACCTGGCCATGGCTCTGGCTCTCCCTCTCTCTGATTTCCTGCTGAGAAAACAGGCAATATCCCAGCAGCCCTCCAGTTTCTAACAGCATTTCTATACCAGTCATCTATACCATCCAGCCCGCCCCAGGAATTGTTTACTACATCAGGAGCATTGTCTGGATTTCCTCCTGGTGCTAGCATCCACTGGGCTGCATCCAGCAATACTTGGTCTGTAGTATATCCATAAATATCAAATACTCTGGCAGCAATCCATTTTGCGCCTGGTGCAACTCCTATTATGTTGTCAGGAGTCTGTCCTACTATGGTTCCCATTACATGGGTTCCATGCATACCTGAGTCTGATGGCAGTACTGACTTATATACAGGGTCAAACCAGTTTCCTTCAGGGTTTGTTTCTCCTGTTTCAGGGTTATATCCTCTCCACTTGTTTTTAAGAGCAGGATGTGTCCAGTCCACTCCTGTATCAATATTGGCTACTACTGCTCCTGTTCCATCTATACCCATTTCCCAGACTTTATTAGCCATTACTCTGGCAATATTCCATTCCAACCCTTCTTCTGAAGATGGGGTAATCTCTTCACCGGCTACTACATCCAGTTGATGTGTTTTGTTCTTATATATTCTTTCCACTTCTGCCATATATGAAATCTTTTCTACTACTTCCTTATTTGCCTTAACATATACCATATTCACTATATAGTAGGGCTTGTATTCAATAACATTGCCCTTTGTCTTTTCCATTTCAATATACTTTAAAAGTTTTGACTGGGTTTCCTCCGAAGTAGTCTTTAGTGCATTGACTACCTCTCTTCTTACCGCTAGCTTGACGCTATGAGGGGTAAGGCTTTGTGATACTGAATTTCTGACATTTTCTGCTACCTTTTGGGTATCTGCCTGTTCTTTCATGTATACCAATACTTCCACATACTCATTGTTTTCAAAATCCTCTAGTACATCTTCATCCAGTTTATTTAATGCAGTTTCCTTAAGCCTGTCCTTAGCTGTGATTATCTCTATAGGAGCATTGCCATCAGCATGAACCAGCGATAAAAATGGTCCAAATAGCATGGTAATTGTCAGCAGCATAGATAAACATATTTTTATTTTCCTACCCATATTTATCATGCTCTATATCCCCCTTTATATTGTAGAGTCTGGGAGATTACTATAAATAGTAATCATCCCATTTGAATCATAGTATATTAATACATCCGGTAATTCCTCTGGGTCCACCAATTCTCCACGTTCATTTACTATAGTATCTGCTCCCAATTTTATGAATACCTCATTTCCTTCATTAAACCAGTTTATAAGCTTCTGCTGTGCATCAGCATTATTATTCAGATAATTAATATCAAAAGCCTCATTGCCAACTATTACAGCATTTACAGGCAGATTCTCAATTGGCTCTACCCTTGCTATAGTTAGCTTGCCTGGTGCATATCGGGTTACCTCTACTCCTTCCCTGCTTATAAATATAATCTCAACTTCAATATCCCTTGCAATAATACCTTCTGGTACTACCCAGGTGCCTCTGTAGAATCCAGGGCTTTCTTCTATTAGTCTAATACCCCTATTTTCCATCATAGGTCCAAGTGGAATATTGAGCACAAAATACCCCTGTCCCTGTGCTGGAGCATTGAAGCTTACTTCTAAAATATCTCCATATCCTAGTATCATATTCTCTGAAGGTTCTATATTAGTCAGTTCTGGTATCTCTGGTTCAACATCCTCAGATTCAACTGTCAACCTTCCTGGTGCTTGAGCTGTAGTTTTATTTCCTGCAGAATCTACAAATTCTATTTCAATTATGCCTCTGTCTATGGTGAAGCCATAAGGTATAGTAAAGCTTCCCTCATAGTAGCCTGGGCTGATTTCTTCAACTGGAATTCCTGCACCTTGTTCAGATGCTGCTGTAATATCTGGAATTATCTTGAATACTCCACTTCCTCCGCTTTCAGCATTGAAGCTTACAGTTAGAGTTTCTCCGGGGTATAATACAACATCTTCCTGTGGCTGGATGTTTTCAATAACTGAAGCATTGAGCTTTACTGTTACCTTTATTGATTTCTCAGTGATATTTCCTGCCAGGTCTGTTGCCCTGACTGTAATGATATTCTCTCCTTCATTTAATATCAGCCTTTCATGGAAATATCCATTTTCATCCAATCTTATTTCCGTATCATTTATTACTACTTTGTCAAGATATTTATCATATGCATTGCCTATAACGTGTACTACTTCTCTGTTTGTTTTCTCACCATCTGATGGCCTTTGGATTTCAACAGTTGGGCTGGTTATGTCCTTGATGATTTTTACAGGACTGGATGGCTCTGTTTCCATTCCGTTTAGCTCTGATGTGGCAAATACTATAGTTTCCTCACCTGCTAAATTGACTTCAATTGAAAACTCTCTGTTTTCCGTTTCTATTTCGTGTTTTTCTCCGTTTACATATATATTGACTTTGCATTCGGATTCCACTTTACCTTCCAAAACTATGGAATCCTGATTTGTATACACAGTATCCTGTACATTGGTTATTACTGGAGTGTTTACAGCATTTTCCACTACTGCCCTTATCATAAATCCACCCAGTACGCCTTCATCTGGAAGAGGTGAGAAGTTGCCACCTACATTTAAGTATGACCTGTATCCATAAGGTGACAGCTCATCTATTGCCAATCCTGGTGAATAATCGCCTTCATCTGTTTGTATTGTGGATATAAAGAAATCTCTGCTTGTAGACAATCCATATTCAGACAAATCAATATAGTTCCATCTTCCTCTATTTATATTTACAATCTTTGGTTCTCCAATCATATTGATATTTCCGTTATCATCAACCTCATATAGTGCAATGCCTATTTCATCTCCACCTGGATTAGGCCATGTTAAACGCCAGAAGAATATATTTGCTCCTACAACCTTTACATACTCATCAGGAGTAAATCTTACTGCAAATCCATTTCCTGCTTCATTCATTATCAAAGCATTTTCTTCAGTTCCGTCATCATAGGATATCTCCTGTATCACTCCACCTGAAACTATTCTCTTCAATCCTATCTCAACTTCATTATCCTGTTCTCCTGCTACATATACTTCCATTTCCACAGGTTCAAATCCAGGGGCTGTTACCTTTAATACATGGTTTCCTTCAAGTACTCCTTCTATAGTGAAGTTTCCATTTTCATCTGCAACAACAGGCTCTACATTTGGATCGTCCTTTACTCTTATAACTGCATTAGAAGCAGGATTTTCATAGAATCTGTCCTTAACCTGGCCTACTATTCTTCCTTCCGGAATCTTATCCAGTACTATGGTCTCTTCTACAACCTCTCCTTCATCCAATGATACCTCTATTTCCCTTGTATAATATCCATAAGATTCTACCAGTAATGTCCAGGTTTCTCCTTCTTCACTTGCAGCATGTCTTGTCATGAATTTACCTGTTGCAGGATTGGTCTTTACAGTTACTCCAGTTTCAAGTACTGTAACTGTTGCATCAAGAGGTACCCCCTGTGCTTTGGTAAGAGGAATTTTCTTTACATTTTCATCAGCAATTGTCTTAAATTGAATTTCCTCTTTGCCAAATAATTTATAATCAAGTTTCACCTTCTCAGGTTCTTTTTCTTCAATATATTCCTTTTTCGCAAATTCCACAGTATTTACCTTTTCCAGAGGTTCTACTGTTGGTTCTATTGTAAATTCGCTTGCCATGTTTTGATTATTCAGCTTTGCAATAAGTATATTGTCTATATACCATCCATCATATTGATTTGAATTATCTGAATAGAAATAGAACCTTATCTTTATGGATTTACCTTTGTATTGATCCAGATTAATTATCCTGTTTTGCCACTGCTGAATTCTTCCGCCCAAATTCTCAGTAACACTTCTCCAGCTGTTACCTCCATCATCTGATATCTGAATTATTCCATAGTCCCATAGCCTGGATCCGCCTTCTGAATCCATCCAGTAATCAACAGACAAAACTGTATTGTATTCCTCTGGGATAAGTAGTTCTGGACTGTCAATATATCCGCTATGGTTTTTATCATAACTGCCTGATAAATTGGTTGCCCATACTTTTGTTCCTGTATATGCATGTCCTGGTCCTGAAGTTGGTACTCCCCATTCCCAGTTGTTAGCCTTTCCTGGTTCTGTAACTCCCGTTATGAATCCGCCATTATCGTCTTCAAAGTTCTCAAAGTAAATTATTTCTGCATCTACAGCAGTTGCTGATACCTCGTTAGAATAGCTGCTTTCATTTTCGGAGAAGTCCAAGGCAGTTACTACATAGTAATAGGTATTGCCTCCCTCTACATCCATGTCTATGAACTGTGTGCCTTTAGTACTTCCTATTTCAATATATCCTTCGTCTCCTCCGCCTGATACCTGGGAGCGATATATTTTGTACATATCAAAGTCTAATTCCTGTGAAGGATTCCAGTTCAATCTGATTCCTGAAATAGTTGATTGTGCTGATAGGTTAGTTGGTGCCTGAGGAGCTATGGGGTCATTTCTGTTTATAAGCCTTACATTGTCAATATACCATCCATCTTCATATGTCTGGTGGTTTGTTGAAAGTTCAAAGGCTACAAATATAGGATCTTCTGAGCCAATATAATCAGTTAGGTTTATAAGCATTTCCTGCCATTGTCTTCCATCCCCTGAGTACTGTGGGCTGGCTTGTATCCAGTTTTCTCCATAGTCATCTGAAACATATACTGTTGCAAAGTCCCAGTTGATTACAGTTTCATACCAGTGATAGAACCTCAATGTTGCTGATTTCATTGTTTCATCCCTTAGGTCTATAGGTGGGCTTATTAAAAGGCTATTGGTCTTTCTGCTGTATGTTCCATCCAGATTTGTTCCTGCCAGCTTAGTGCCTTCGTATGGCCTTGGACCTACTCCTTCAGCAGGTTCTCCCCATTCCCAGTCTTTGTTAAATACCCATCCTACAGGCTGTATTTCAAATCCTGTTTCATATTCATCAGGCTTTATTCCGAATTTTATTTCCACATTGCAATCTTCCGTTACCACTTCGTTACCGTCAAAGTCCTTAACGTAAATCTTATAAGTGATACCTGGCTCCTGGCATAGAGCCCCTGGTATAGTTCCTGTATACATACCCTGTCTATGGTCTCCTGATATTCTAACCATAGGAAGCCTATTCCAATTCTCTTCTCCTTCTAGTTTAACCAGTATTTCTGCTTCCACTATTGAAACGTCGTCAATTAATTCAGCATAAATGTCAATCTTGGAATTTACATATCCTGTATATATTTCCTGCTCATGGATTATAACAGGTATTTCCTCATCCTGCCCTTGTGTTAATACCTGTCCCTTAATGGTTCCAGTGCCTGATACAACTGCTGTTACAGATGCAAAGGCATCCACCATACCATATCCATAAGCAAAGTTTGGAGAATATATATATTCACTATCTGTTAAAGGCCTTGCTTCACTTTCTATTACCTGTCGAAGTTCATCTACTGACAAGGAATTATTTGCAGATAATATGAGTGCAGCCACTCCTGATACATGTGGTGCTGCCATACTTGTTCCTGAATAATTGCCTACATACCTGTTTCCTGGTATTGATGAGCGAATCCTTACTCCAGGTGCAGATATCTCAGGCTTTATCAATGTTTCATCATAAGGTGATGGTCCCAGCTTTGAGAAATCAGCTCTTAAGTCATTAAAATCAGTAGCTGCCACTGCAAAGGACTCTGGATAACTTGCAGGATTTTCTATTGTTCCAGGCCATGGCAATGGTTCCCCCTGCCTTTGATTGCCAGCTGAAAATACTGGAAAAATGCCTGCGTCTACCCAGGCTCTTACTGCATCTCTATACCAGTCATCCATTGGATCTAATGCACCCCATGAATTGTTTATTATATCAGGTGCATTGTCAGGATTTCCTGCAGGATGTAACATCCACTCTGCTGCTTCAAGGAGAATTTCATCTGTAGTTAATCCCTCAACGTCAAATACCCTGGCTGATATCCATTTAGCACCTGGCGCAACGCCTATTTTGTTGCTGCCATCAGGCTCTTGTCCAACAATTGTTCCCATTACATGGGTTCCGTGTGTATCTGAATCCTCTGGAAGATTAGTACCGTATACCGGGTCAAACCAGTTGGCATAATAATTTGTTTCTCCTGTTTCAGGATCATATCCTCTCCATTTGTTTTTAAGTGCAGGATGTGTCCAGTCTACTCCTGAATCTATAGAGCCAACTACTACTCCTGTGCCATCATACCCTAAATCCCAAACCAGATTAGCTCTTACCCTTTCTATATTCCACTGTATCTCATCGTCGGAGCTTTGCATTTCTTCATCACTTGGTAGGTCAGAATCAGATATTATAGGGCTTTCCAATTTATGAGTCCTGTTTTTATATATTCTTTCTACCTCATTCATCTTAGCAATATTTTCTATTACTTCCCTGTTAGCTTTTATATATACCATATTGACTATATGATAAGGCTTGTACTCTATTACATTGCCACCTGTTTTTTCTTCCTCCAGGTAGTTCAATAAAGATAATTGAGTTCTTTCTGCCGTATCCCTCAATGCTTCCACTACTTCTCTTCTAACTGCTAACTTTGTTGCATAAGGTGTTAATCTTTCTGAAAATCTCTCCTTTGCATTTTCCGCTACTGTTTTTGTATCAGTCTGTTCCTTCATATAAACCAGTACTTCAACCATGTCGTTTTTCTCAAGGTCATCAAGTACTTCGGGCATTATTTTATCCTGTGCTACATTATTAAGGTCTTCATTTGCTAAACTAAACAGGCTATTTTCTGCATATGCCAATGATGTAGAATACCCCAATAGCATGACAACTGTTGCTATTAGAGAAAGTACTCTTTTGAGCATATTACTAGAAAACATTTAGCAATTACCTCCTTTTTTATTAAATCTGAATATCTATTATGTTTGAATATTTTGAATGTCATAATTTTCGTAATAATTTTAGCACTTTGAACACGCTTTGTCAATTTTTTGATAATTTTCTTAACATTGTAATTTAGCCCTTTTTTATTCTAATATAAAAAAGAGGACAAACTGTCCTCTTTTTTTATATTAACCTCATTTCCTCTCCAACCTTCTTGAATGCTTCAACTGCTCTATCCAATTGTTCCTTGGTGTGGGCTGCAGTAACCATACATCTTACCCTGCCGGTTCCTCTTGGAACTGTTGGGAATACAATACCTGATACAAATACTCCGTTTTCCAATAGCTTTCTGCTGAATTCCATAGTTTTAGCCTCATCTCCAATGATAACAGGTGTAATTGGAGTTTCGCTGTGGCCTGTGTTAAATCCTAGTGTTCCAAGTTTTTGCTTAAAGTACCTTGCATTATCCCATAGCCTATCAGTATATTCTGTTGACTCCATAAGCATTCTAACTGCTTCCATAATGGCTCCTACTGCAGCTGGTGGTAATGATGTACTGAATAGCACTGGTCTTGCTCTATGGTTCAACCATTCATACATTGTTCTGGAACCTGCTACATATCCGCCTACTACACCAATGGCCTTTGAAAGAGTGCCGATGCTGAAATCAACTCTTCCATGGAGTCCAAAGTGGTCTACTGTACCTCTTCCGCTTTCACCTAATACTCCTGAACCGTGGGCATCATCTACATAGGTCATGGCTTCATATTTTTCAGCTAATTCAACTATTTCAGGAAGCTTTGCAATATCTCCATCCATGCTGAATACTCCATCTGTAATTATCAAAACGTTTCTATATTTTGCTCTGTTTTCCTTAAGAACTCTTTCCAGATCATCCATATCTGAATGCTTGAATATCTTTCTGTCTGCTTTGCTTAATCTTGAACCATCTATTATGGAAGCATGGTTTAATTCATCTGAAATAATCAAATCCCCTTCTTCAGTAATAGCCTGAATTGTTCCTGCATTACAGTTGAAACCTGATTGATATACAAATACAGCTTCTTCTCTCTTAAACTCTGCCAGCAGCTTTTCCAGTTCCTCATGTATTGACATATTTCCTACTATTGTTCTTACTGCACCGGCCCCTGCTCCATATTTCTCAACTGCCTCAATAGCTGCCTTTTTCAATCTTGGGTGATTTGCAAAACCTAAATAGTTATTTGAACTAAGGTTGATAACCTTTTTGCCATTCAAAATAATCTCCGCTTCGTTTGGGCCCTCTAATACAGGTAGTTTTCTATAAACCCCCTGCTTTTTCAGGTCCTCTATCTTTTCCTTCAAGAAGTTTAACTCATGTACACTGGACACTTTTTTCCCCTCCTTGTAAATTTAGGTTCAATAATAATATACCATATATTTCATGAATTGTAAGAGGTTTGTGAAAAAAATATTTATCTCTTAAGCTTCTCTATTGCCCATGCAGCATACTCTTTTATCATTGGGCTTGGGTCCTTTAACAAGGGTAATAAAAGTTTTATATTATCCTTATTCTTATTATTTGCTAAAGCGATAATTGCATTCCTTCTGAGTATATTTTTCCCCCTCCAACTTCCTGACATTTTTCCATAGATTTCTTTAAACTCCTTGTTTGACATATATAAAAGCTTCTCCAAATCAACATATCCCTTTGTGTCATAAGGTATAAACTCCTCATGGTTTGGCTTTAGTATACTTCTGTTTTTAGGGCATGCCTTCTGGCATGTATCGCATCCGTATATCTTGTTTCCCATTTTTTCCCTTAAATCATAAGGAATATTGTCCCTGGTCTGAGTTAAATAGGATATGCATTTTTTGGGATTCACTCTAAAGGCGCCTTCCAATGCACCAGTAGGGCAAGCTTTAATGCACAAATCACAATCTCCGCATTTGCTCTCCACTGGGATTGAAAGCTCTTCTATCTCCAGATCTGTCAGTATATATCCTAGAAATATAAAGGACCCATATTTTTCATTTATAATTGAACAGTTCTTGCCATAATATCCTATACCTGACTTTCTTGCAATTTCCCTGTCAACCAACGGTCCTGTATCTGCATAATACTGGCAATTAAAATCCTTTACCTTTTTAATCTCATGGATTAAACTCTCCATCCTTTTTCTTAACACAATATGATAATCAATTCCCCAGGAGGATTTTGATATAATGCCCTTTAGCTTGTAATCCGGTTTTTCATCAAAATCATTGTTATAGGATACGCCTATTGTGATGATGGATTTACACTCTGGAAATGTAAGTTTCGGGTCTAATCTTCTATCTATATCATCTTCTTCGAATTCTGTATTAATATTTAGACTTTTTCTTTCTGCAAGGTATTCCCTTAAGTATTCAAAGGGCTCACAATCCGTAAATCCTACCATATCTATATTCAATTCTTTTGATTTATCTATTATATACTGTTTAATGTTCATCATATAACCCTTTCAATAGTTCTATTTCTTTCCTGTGACCATTAAGGTCATTTGGAGTTTCCAGATAAAAAGGAAGTTTTCTAAGAGCTGGATGGTTTATTATATTCTCGATGGCATTTAAACCAATTGTTCCTTCCCCAATAGTTGCATGCCTATCCTTATGGCTGTTAAATTCCATCATGCTATCGTTTATATGAACAGCTTTCAGCCTGTTTAATCCTATTTTATCGTCAAATTCATCTATTACACCTTCCAAATCATTAACAATATCATACCCTGCAGAATATACATGACATGTGTCAATGCAAACACCAATCAGTTCATTATATTTTACCCTATCGATGATGGATTTTATTTCTTCAAAACTTTTCCCTATTTCAGTTCCCTTTCCAGACATGGTTTCAAGCAATATCATAGTATTTTCATTCCCAGTTATTATCTCATTTAGCGCATCAGCAATTCTCTGTATGCCATAATCTATTCCCTTTCCCATATGGTTTCCGGGGTGAAAATTAAAATAGGGTATTGAAATGCTGTTTAGCATTTCATAGTCTACTTTTAATATAGACTTGCTCATCCCATAGGTATTATCATTAAAGGAAGCTAAATTCAATATATATGGTGCATGGGCAAGTATTGGCCCGAAATTGTTTTCCTTCAATATGGCTTTCATCTTTTCAACATCCTTTAAATCTATTGCCTTGCTGGATGAACCTCTGGGATTTCTGCTGAAAAACTGAAATACATTAGCTCCAATACTTAATGCATCCAAAGCCATTTTTTCATACCCCTTTGCCACTGATAAATGGCATCCTATATACATTTCATCATTCCTTTCTTATTTTTTGTTGACTGTATACAAATCATATACCAAAATCTTAAAATATGATATAATTTTTTTAGCATTACGTAAAGGAGCATAAAAATGTTTAACTTAAAGAGAAAGGCATTCAAAAACTTTGATTTTGTACTATTGGTAACAGTATTGTTGCTATGCATATATGGGATTATAATGATAAGGTCTGCTACATTATCCTTTAACAATAATAGATATGTAAAAGTCCAGTCCCTTTCAACTGTTTTAGGATTTATAGGCATACTGATTCTGGTATTAATGGACTATCAGATTATTGGAAAGCTGTATATACCCATTTATGTAGTATGTATACTGCTGTTAATAGCAGTTGTAATATTTGGCACAGGTGAATCACAATGGGGTGCCAACAGCTGGCTGTATATCGGAGGATTTGGATTTCAGCCTGCAGAAATATGCAAAGTTGGAATAATAATATTCTTAGCCAAGCTAATTGAAAACAACAAGGATAAGATTAACGAACCCCTTACTCTTCTGAACATACTGGTGCTATGCGGGATACCCATACTTCTGATATTAATGCAGCCTGACCTGGGAACAGCTGTAGTATTTGTATTTTTCATAGTAGTAATGCTATTTACTGCAGGCTTGAACTGGAGATACTTTGGATATGCTTTTATTGCCGGAATAGTAAGCCTGCCAATTCTCTGGTTTCAACTTGAGGACTATCAGAAAAAGCGCATATTCTCCTTCTTAAACCCTGAAAGTGACTTATCCGGCTCAGGATACCAAGCAATGCAGGCTAAAATTGCCATAGGTTCAGGTAAAATATTTGGGCGAGGCCTCTTTGAAGGAGTTCAGACTCAGTATAACTATATACCCGAAAAACAAACAGACTTTATATTTGCTGTAATAGGAGAGGAACTGGGGCTAATAGGCGGATTAATCCTAATAATACTGTATTTTATACTGTTATATAGGCTTATAAAGCTTGCAAAAAATAGCAAGGATGTCTTTGGCTCCATGGTGCTAATAGGCTTTGCTGCCATGTTTCTGTTCCATATTTGGGAAAACATTGGAATGTCAATTGGGCTAATGCCCATAACAGGTATTCCCCTGCCCTTCATGAGCTATGGAGGTACATTCCAGCTTATAAACCTATTATGCATTGGTATTGCATTGAGCATAAGCGTTCATAAAGAAGGATTAAACTTTTAGCTGCAGAACTGCAGCTATTTTTTATTATACAGTACCTTGCATTAAAAGGTAGCATAGTATATAATATAGTTAAATTAAACTGAAAG